>Ga0210389_10000076_pt1 | contig 96172 bp, 98 predicted proteins | sample IncBWH28OmetaG_FD_160127 | JGI IMG/M metagenome (GOLD analysis project Ga0210389, IMG submission 160127) | Forest soil microbial communities from Barre Woods Harvard Forest LTER site, Petersham, Massachusetts, United States - Inc-BW-H-28-O ...
GATTACTTTCGAAGGCTTACTTTTTCTTAGCGGCCTTTTTCTTAGCTACCTTCTTCTTCGCCTTCTTTGCTTTCGCTGCCATGATAGAAACTCCGTTATCGGGTTAGTCCGGGGTCCGAGTATATACACGAATAATTAATTTACAAGCAATAGGTCGCGCACTCGCACCACAATGTGCTAGCGATGTGAGCGGCGTCACTCAAGGGTGAGGATGAAATCCCAATCCTTCTTCGTCACCGGCATGACCGATAACCGATTCCCACGGCGCAGCAAAACAAAATCCTTGAGCGCACCCGAGGCATGAGTTCGCAACTCGTCGAGCGTGATGATGCGCTTGAACTTGCGCATCAACTTCACGTCCACGACGTACCAAGAGGGGGCATCCTTCTTGGAATCGGGATCGTAATGGTCATTCTTCGGGTCGAAGGCGGTGACGTCCGGATAACCTTCACGGGCGATGCTGACGGTGCCCGCGATGCCCGGCACATCGCAGCTGGAATAGTAGAAAAACGCCAAATCACCCTTTTTTATGGAGTCGCGCAGCATGTTGCGCGCCTGGTAATTGCGCACGCCGTCCCACGCCGTGGTTTGCTTGGGACGCTTGCCGAGATCATCGATGCTGAAGCTGGCAGGTTCCGATTTGAACAGCCAATGATTCATAGGTAATGCTCCACTCCTGATTCTGTTTCGCCGACGGAACGCAAGGGCTCGATCATAGTACCCGGCCCCCGGCCCCAACCGCGTGCCGCGATCGACGCCGACCAAGGGCACGACGATGAGATCCAACCATTGAGCTGATATGGGGGTCAAGCGCCGCCGTGCGGCCGCGATCAAGGCGGTATCCAACTCGCGATCGAAGGGTAGATACAACGCAACGCGAGAGCCGGCGTGGAAGAATCGCCGGCGAGCCATGGAGCCTGACAGGCTCGTGTAGGGATGGCGCCACCCGCAAATGCCGTTTTGGATCGTTGCTCCCGACCTGAGCAACAGGTGGGGCCGACTGCGGCACTTAAGGCTTTCCGCTCGGGGCGGACTTGCACAATGTTGCCAGCAAGCATTGGCCCCTGGGGTTTACAAAATTAGGGTCAGGAGGTAACCCGATCCGCATCGAACACCGCAGGCAGCGCCAAATTTAATCGTCGAGGAAGGCCATTCACAGCTCGAGCTGTTGACCCTTCTCCAAGGCCGACTCTACGCGCTCGCGCAGGATACGCAAGCGTCCGCCCACGTCGGAATCGAGATTGGTGTCACGATTGCGGAATCGAATTAATTCATTCGCCATGTTTAGCGCGGCGATCACCGCGATGCGATCCAAACCGACAACTTTGCCGCTATCGCGGATTTCCCGCATTTTAAGGTTCAGAAACTCGGCGGAATCAAGCAGGTCGGAGCGCTCCTCGATCGGGCAGGAGATGTGATATTCCTTTTCGAGAATGCGCACGCTAACGCGCGCTTGATTGTCGTTCATGCCTGTTCCATCGATTTCAGGCGGCCGATCATGGCCTCGACCCGCGCGCGCACTTGTTCATTCTTTTGCAGCAGCGTCGCGCGCTCGGACGTCAAGGTATCTTGACGTTGACGCAACGCCCGATTCTCCTCCTTGATATGACTGACCGTAACGATCAGATCTTCCAGGCGCTTTTCCAGGCGCTTCAGCTCGAGTTCGACCGCTGACTTCGGGTTGGCTTCGTTCATAGGCTCCAATATAGAGCGGGCCATAGCGCAATGCAAAGGGCGGTTTATGCCGCTACTGCGCTATTATTCGCCCAATCATGATGTCCGATATTCGGTTCAAGGATTTCGAAGACGTACTCGCCACCGCCGGCGGTCTGGCGGATGCCGCGGAGGCGCACGGATCCCTGTGCGGTGCCCTGTGCTCGGTCTCGCCTTACAGAATGCAGGATTGGATCAACGAAATCTTGCCGGACGGCGCTGCGCTGAGCGACGAGTCCTCCGCCATGCTCGAACGGGTCTTCACCGCCACGGCGACCTCCTTTGGCGAGCAGGGCATGGAATTCGAGCCCCTGCTTCCCGATGACGAACAGCCGCTCAATGGGCGCGCGAACGCGCTTGCATTATGGTGCACCGGATTTCTCTATGGATTGGGTACCGGATCCATCTCGGATCTCGAAGCCTTGGGCGGCGATGTAGGCGAAATCGTCCGCGACTTCACCGAAATCTCCCGGGCCACCGGCGATGATGCCGAAGGGGACGAGTCCAACGAACAGGCCTACGCAGAGCTGGTTGAGTTCATCCGGGTGGCCGCCCAGGTCGTCTTCGAAGAACTGCTGCCGCTTCGCAGACAGATCTACCCGGCGCAGCAGCGGCTGCACTGAACGGCTCACAGGGCCCCCAATGGATCGCAAGGAGTTCGCACGCCGACGGCGCCAGTTCATGCGCATGATCGGCAAGGATGCGATCGCGATCCTGCCCGCGGCCCCGGTGCGTCACCGCAACGGAGATATCGAGTACGCCTATCGCCAGGACAGTCATTTTTACTATCTGAGCGGTTTTCCGGAACCGGACGCGGTTGCCGTGCTGGTGCCAGGCCGTCCGCAGGCTGAATATCTGTTGTTCGTGCGCGAGCACGACGCGCTGCGGGAGTCTTGGGATGGTGCGCGCGCCGGCACCGAAGGCGCGGTTGAGCATTTTGGCGCTGACGATGCCTTCCCGATCGAGGACATCGATGAAATCCTGCCCGGGCTGATGGAGCAGCGCTCACAAATCTACTATTCCATGGGAACACATCTTGATTTCGATCCGCGCATCTTGAGCTGGGTCAATGGACTGCGGGTTCAATCCCGCCAGGGTGCCGGCGGCCTGCAGGAATTCGTCGCGCTCAACCACGTGCTCGATGATATGCGCCTCTATAAGAGCCGGCCGGAGCAGGCGAATCTGCGGCGCGCGGCCCAGATCGCGGTCGGCGCGCATAGGCGCGCCATTCGCTTCGCCCGTCCCGGCCGCATGGAGTATGAGGTGATGGCGGAGGTGCTGCACGAATTCCGCTCGCACAATGCCGACATCTCATACCAACCCATCGTCGGTGGGGGCGCCAACGCCTGCGTCATGCACTATCGCGACAACAATCAGCCGCTGCGCGACGGTGATCTGTTGTTGCTCGATGCGGGCTGTGAACATGACTACTATGCCTCGGATATCACGCGCACGTTTCCGGTCAGCGGCAAATTCACCGCGGTGCAACGTGCCGTTTATGAAGTCGTGCTGGAAGCGCAATTGGCAGCCATCGACCGGGTGCGATCGGGCAATCATTGGAATCAGCCGCATGAAGCCGCAGTGCGCGTGGTGACGCAGGGTCTCGCCAAGCTGGGATTGCTCACGGGCTCTGTCCCGAAGTTGGTCAAGGATCAGGCGTACCTGCCGTTCTTCAATCATCGTACGGGCCATTGGCTTGGATTGGACGTGCACGACGTGGGTGACTACAAAGTCGGCGGCGAGTGGCGCGTACTCGAACCCGGCATGGCGCTCACCGTCGAGCCCGGGATCTATATCCGGCCTTCTTCCAAGATTCCCAAAGAGTTTTGGAATATCGGCATTCGGATCGAGGATGAGGTGCTGGTGACTCACGGTGCACCGGAGGTGCTCACGGGTGCGCTGGAAAAGACCCCGGACGCCATCGAGTCGCTGCGGTGAACTTCGACGTCGCCATCGTGGGCGGCGGCATGGTGGGCGCGACCCTGGGGGTGGCGCTCGCGCCGTTGAACCTGCGTGTGGCGCTCATTGAGGCTATTCCACATAACGCAGCCGCGCAGCCGAGCTTTGACGAGCGCACGACGGCGCTCTCGAACGGCAGCCGCCGAATCTTGGAGACCATCGGAGTGTGGCCGGCGCTGGACGCGTTTGCGACGCCGATCCGGAAAATCCATGTGTCGGACCAGGGCCGATTCGGTTTTGCGCGCATCGACGCGGGCGAGCAGGGCCTCTCCGCCTTAGGGTTCGTGGTCGCCAATCGTGCGCTCGGCAGCGCACTCTGGTCGAGGCTCGGGCGCAACGCGGGCCTGAAGGTGTTTTGTCCGGCCGAGGTGTCGCAAGTCACGGCGGAAGAACAGGCGGTCAAAATCGAGATCGCCGAGGCGGGTACCGCGACCGCCATCGACGCCAAGCTCATTGTGGCTGCCGATGGGGCGCAGTCGGCCGTGCGCAGCGCCTTCGGCGTTGCTGCGGAGACGCGCGACTATGGCCAAACTGCGGTGATCACCACGGTGTTGCCGCAGCGGTTTCACGACAACGTGGCCTATGAACGGTTCACACCCGAGGGTCCCCTGGCGTTGCTGCCGTTGGATGGCGGACGCTGTACCCTGGTATTGACCCTGACAAAAGATGCCGCGCAATCAGCCATGGCGTGGTCGGACCGGGAATTTCTCGCCGAGCTACAGCGCCGCTTCGGCTTTCGTCTGGGGCGGTTTCTAAAAGTAGGACGCCGCGCGACCTATCCGCTGTCCTTGACTCAATCGGCGAGCACCAGCGCGCCACGCTGCGTCATCATCGGCAACGCTGCGCAAGGTCTGCATCCGGTCGCAGGCATGGGATTCAATCTGGGTCTGCGCGATGTGGCCAGCCTCGCCGAACTCATTGCCGAGAGCGCCGCAAAGGCCGCCGACCCGGGCGACGCCAAGCTGCTGGCGGAGTACGACGCCTGGCGAACCGCGGATCGCCGCGGTGTCATTGGGTTTACCGACGGACTGGTGCGCTTGTTTTCCAATCCCTTAAGGGGAGTGCGGCACCTTCGCAATCTGGGACTCCTGGCGTTCGATCTGCTGCCCCCGGCGAAATCCGCGCTATCGCGCCTGAGCACCGGCGGCGGCGGCCGCATACCCAAGTTGGCCCGCGGCGTGGCGCTCACGTGAGCCGCGGGTCATCCCCGGAATTCGATGTGATTGTTGTCGGCGCCGGCGTGGTCGGTGCGGTCATGGCGAGCCTGCTGCTGGCGCGCAAACTAAGCACGGCAGGAAGAGTGGCGGTGGTGGCGGAACACTTTGCCGCAGCGCCTGAAAGCGGCGCGGATTGGGATCTGCGTGTATTCGCAATGAGCCGCGCCTCGGAACGGCTGCTCAAGGTGTGCGGCATTTGGAACTCGCTGCCCGCGACCCGCGTGTTTCCGTACGAGCGCATGTGCGTTTGGGATGCCACCGGCACGCCGACGGGGTCAGGGTCACTGACGTTTGACTGCGCCGAGATCGGCGAGCCCAATCTCGGCTACATCGTCGACGGGAGAACCTTGCAATGGCAGTGTCTGCAAGCCGCTCGCGCCGCCGGCGTCGTGCTGATCGAGGGTACGGTGGCGACGGTCCGGGCCGGCGAGGACGATGTGACGCTGCACTTGAGCGATGGCCGGGATTTGCGCAGCACGCTGTTGGCGGCGGCGGACGGCACGGAGTCAAAGACCCGGGAGCTGCTCGGTATTGATACCGCAGGCCACGCCTATCACCAAGACGCCCTGGTCGCGCACGTACAAACCGCTCGAGGCCACGCCAGCACCGCCTGGCAGCGGTTCTTGAACACCGGACCTGTTGCCTTTCTGCCGCTCAACGACGGCCGCTGCTCCATCGTGTGGAGTGTCGCTCGATCCAAGGCAGGCCTCTTGAGGGCGATGGATCCTGAAGCCTTCGGTGCGGCCCTGACGGAGGCGAGCGGCGAGGCTCTGGGGCAGTGCAGGCTCACCACCCAGCTCGCAGCCTTTCCGCTGAAACTCCAGTACGCCGTCGATTATGTGCGGCCCCGCGCGGTATTGCTGGGCGATGCCGCACATGTGGTGCACCCTCTCGCGGGCCAGGGCTTGAATCTGGGATTGTTGGACTGTGCGGTGCTGTCGCAGGTCTTGAGCGAAGCCGGCGGCGTGGAGAACTACGGCGACTACAAGTACCTGCGTCGCTACGAGCGCCGGCGCCGCAGCGAGAACGTCATCGCGGCGGCCGCGCTCGACGGACTGGAGCGGATATTTACCAATTCGGACCCGCTCAGCACCGGACTGCGCACGGCGGGCTTGGGCGCCGTGGCGCGGATGTCATTCATGAAGCGCGGCTTGGCGCTGCGTGCGCTGGGAGTGGCGGGAGATGTGCCGGAGTTTCTAAAGGCGCCGGATTTTCTAAAGGCGATCTAGTTTCGCGGCGCAAATAAAGTCATTCACCGACAGCCCGCCGATCGAATGCGTGGAGTAGGTGACGCGGCAATAGTCGTAGCCCACTTCCAGATCCGGATGATGATCTTCGGTGTTGGCAATGTACGCCAGCGCATTGACGAAACTCATCGTGCGGTAGAAATCCTTGAACTTCAGCGATCGATGCAGGCTCTTGGAATCCTTGGCAACCGTCCAGTCCTTGTGCAGCTGTTTGACAAGAAGCTTGACCTTGGCGGGCGTCAGGGGTTTTACGCCGCCCTCGCAAGGCGCGCATTTTTTTTCCGACAATTCCTTCACGGCTGAATTCTGGCGTAGGTGCGCTCAATATAGCGCTCGACCAGGTCCTGAAATTCCTCGGCGATTCGATCTCCCTTCAGCGTGACGGTCTTCGCGCCGTCCTCGTACACCGGTGCCACCGGGTGCTCGCCGGTGCCGGGAAGGCTGATGCCGATGTTCGCATGCTTGCTTTCGCCCGGGCCGTTGACCACGCAACCCATGACGGCCACCGTCATGTCGGCCACGCCCACACGCTGCTTGCGCCACTCCGGCATGCGATGCCGAATGTGGCTTTGAATCTTTTGCGCCAGTTCCTGGAAATACGTGCTGGTGGTGCGGCCGCAGCCGGGGCAGGCGATCACCATGGGCGTAAAGGCGCGCAAGCCCATGGTCTGGAGTATTTCCTGCGCGACGATGACCTCCTGGGTGCGATCGCCGTTCGGCTCGGGCGTCAACGAGACGCGAATGGTATCGCCGATGCCTTCTTGCAACAGTACGCCCATGGCCGCGGTGGAGGCCACAATGCCCTTGCTGCCCATGCCGGCCTCGGTGAGGCCTAGGTGGAGGGGGTAGGTGCAACGACCCGCCAGATTGCGGTATACGGCGATTAAATCTTGCACGCCGCTGACTTTCGCGCTGATGACGATCATGTTGGGGCCCAATCCCAGGGACTCGGCCCGCTTCGCGCTGTCCAAAGCCGAGACGACTATGGCTTCGCGCATGACGTCGATCGCCGCCAGGGGCTCTGCCAGCTTTGAATTCTCGTCCATCATGCGGGTCAGCAAATCCTGATCGAGGCTGCCCCAGTTCACGCCGATGCGCACCGGTTTCTGGAACTTGACGGCCGTCTCGATCATTTCAGCGAATTGCGGATCGCGCTTGCTGCCGCGGCCGACATTACCCGGATTGATGCGCAGCTTGCCCAGCGCCTCGGCGCACGCCGGATGGGCCTTGAGCAGCTTGTGGCCATTGAAATGAAAATCGCCGACCAAGGGGGTGTTGATACCTTGTGCATCCAGGCGCTCGCGGATGTGCGGGACCGCCGCCGCGGATTCATCGTTATTGACCGTGACGCGCACCAATTCGGATCCGGCGCGCGCCAGTGCTTTGACCTGCGCCACCGTGCCGTCGATATCGGCGGTATCGGTGTTGGTCATCGATTGCACGACGATGGGCGACGCGCCGCCGATGGAAACCGGGCCCACCTTGACGGCGAGGGAATGTCGACGAGATTTCATGCGGCCATTATACCTGAGCGCGAATTCTAGGGATTTGCTGCGGCTGCTTGAACGATTTTTGGCGCGGCAACAAACGGTTGAATGCCGAATTTCGGGTACACCTCGCTCGGGTAGTACACCGTGCCATCCTTGACCACCATGCTGATGGTCTTGATCGCTTTCAGATTCTTGATCGGATCGCCGGGAATCAGAAAGAAATCCGCCAGCTTGCCCTTCTCGATCGATCCCATGCGTTGGTCCTGGCTCACGTATCGAGCCGAATCGAAAGTGGCCCGCTTCAAGATCTCGGCCGGCGTCATCCCCGCCAGCAGGTAGAGCTCCAGCTCGCGGTGATAAGTGAAGGAGCCGCCCGTGTCCGTGCCGAACACGATGAACACGCCGCGGTCGTGCAGCATGCGGACCACATCGACCAGCTTGTCGAAAGCCTGGCGATAGGCGAGGTCATCCCCAGGGGCAGAGGTGTCCGCCAGCGCTTTCATGTCGTTGCGGCGCCAGCCGATCGGCATGTGATCGAAATAATCCACCGAGCCCGGCGGGATTTTGCCGTCGCGATTCTGGGTCAATTTCTCATGAATTCCCAAGGTGGGATCGATGGCAATCTTGCGTTCCACCATCAGGTTGATGGTGTGTTGGACCTTGGCGCTCTGCAGATCAAGGCCTGGCAAGCGCTTCAGCGCGGTCAGCCGGAACAGCGTGCGGGTGTCCTCGGTCGGTTGAATCACCCAGCCCAGCGAGAATTGATTGATGTGCGTGATTTCATCGTAGCCCGCCTCGATCATGGCATCGGCGTTCGAGAAAGCGGGAATGTGTCCGGCGACCCGCATGCCGAGGAGATGAGCCTCCCGGGTCATGGCCGGGACCCAGGCCGGATTCATGCTGTTGTAAATCTTGATCTGCCAGAAGTTGCGCGCGCCGTACCAGCGTACCGCGTCAACCGCTTGGCTCTGGCTGTCGACCAGGATGCCGTTGTTCGCGCTGAACGGGCTCTTGCCCTCGATGAAGCCGGAGCGGATGACATGCGGGCCGCCGATGGTGCCGCTGTCTATCTGATGGATGAGCTTCTCGAGCACCGCGTTGTCGTTGCCCATGTCGCGCACGCTGGTAATGCCCGCCACGACGTTGAGCAGGGCCGCGCTTTGGCTCAAATGGGCGTGCATTTCATACATGCCCGCGATCAACGTGCCGCCGCCGCCATCGATGGCGGTCTCACCGGAGGTGGGCGGACTGTCGTTCGGCTCCACCGCCGCGATGACCTTGCCCTGCACCACCACCGACACGGGTTCAGTCAGCGATGAGCTCTTCGGATCGAACAAGCGGACATTGCGAATGCGGATGGGACCTGCATAGCGATGCGCGACATCGTGTTCGATTTTCACAAAGCGCTCGCTCGACCAGGCTGCCGCCATGTCGCGCAGACGTTTCTCTTCGCCTTCGTAGCCGGTGCGCACCAGAATGGAACTGGCATCGACGTCCGCGAATAAGTTGTTAGCCGGGTCAAGCAGAACAATCTCCGGGTCGAGATCGATGCCGATCAAGTCGTAGCGCGTTACCTGAAGAGGGCCGCCGCTTCCCTGCACGGTGAGGGTCTCGCCCTTCTCCAGTCGCAGTACGCCGCCGGGCAGCGCCGGTAATTGCCTGTCCGAGGTTTTCAAGAGCGCCCGTGCATAGAGTCCGTTTGCCCAAGGACTGGAACTCTGCGCGAGGTAGATACTGGGCGTATGAATCGTCGAATGGCCTTTGCCGGTTGAATCCAGCCACTCGCCGCGGATGCCTTTTTTAACAAAATGCTCGGCGATCTTGCTGCCGAACGTCGTGGTGCCCTTGACCGTCCATTCGGTCGGCAATCCGGCCTCATCCAACTTGATCGACTCCGCGATGGTGGGGCCGCGGCCGTTGTTCTTCACGTCGTAGTCGATCGTGGTCAGATCGCCCTTGGTTTCTGCGGTCAAGTGACCGACTTTTTTCTCGCCGAAGATATAGGAATAGGTGAAGGTATCCGCCAGCGCCAGCGACGGCAGGCTTAACGCCATCGCGGCGATGAGAAGTTTGCGCACGGGGTGACTCGCTTGAGGAATTGAGCGAGTATTGTTACATAGCAATCATGAGCGCGAGAATTGTCTACTCGACCGGCATCGGCACACTGTGCCCGAACTGCCGGCGTCCGGTGCGCGAGTGCGTATGCCCCAAGGGTGTTCCGGGAGCCGCCAAGCCTGCGGCGGTGCGGGTTGCACGCGAGACGCAAGGGCGGGCCGGCAAGGGAGTAACCACCATTACGGGGTTGCCCCTGGCCCCGGCTGATATCGGGGCACTCGCCACGAAGCTCAAAAAGCGCTGCGGATCCGGCGGCACCGTGCGCGCCGGCGTCATTGAAATTCAGGGCGATCATCGCGATTCAATCGTAGCCGAGCTGATCAAAATGGGATGGCCGGCCAAAAGGTCGGGTGGCTAGGAGCCTGCTGCTTCTGTATCATGCCGCCCCACTCGCGATAAGAGCTGTCTGGAGAGAGTCCTTTCACTAGGGCCGCCGAAGGCGCAACCGCCCGGAAACGCTCAGGCACATGAACGGCAGACTCTCGCGATCTCTGGAGAGCGGTCGCGTCAGCGATCCACCGAAGGGGAGCAGCGCTCGACTTTAAGCGCGCAATCTCTCAGGTCTTAAGGACAGAGGGGCGAAGCACGAAGGTGCTTGGCGTCTCTGTATTCGTTCGCAGCGAGGTTGCGATGGGCCTTAAGACTCCTCTATACGACACGCATGTGCGGCTGGGCGCCAAGATTGTCGATTTCGGCGGCTGGGATATGCCGTTGCACTACGGCTCCCAAATCGAGGAGCACCACGCGGTACGCCGCGATGCCGGCATGTTCGATGTGTCGCACATGTGCATCGTCGACCTGACCGGCGGGCGTGTACGCGAATTCCTGCAATGTCTTCTGGCGAACGATGTGGGCCGCCTCAAATCCGTCGGCAAGGCGCTGTATTCGTGCATGTTGCTGCCCAACGGCGGGGTGATCGACGATCTGATCGTCTACTACATGTCGGAAACCTGGTATCGCATGGTGGTCAATGCCGGTACGCGCGACAAGGACCTGGCCTGGATACGCCGGCACGCGGCCGATTTCGAGGTAACGGTCGTAGAACGCAAGGAATTGGCGATGATCGCCGTGCAAGGTCCAAATGCGCGGCGCAAAGCGGCGGCGCTGCTGTTGCCGGAACAGCAAGCGGCCGTGCTCGCATTGAAACCTTTCTTCGGCGCGCCATTCGGCTCCTGGTTCGTGGCACGGACAGGCTACACCGGCGAGGACGGCTTCGAAATCATGATTCCCGCCGCGGAAGCGGCGAATGCCTGGAATCGCTTGCTCGAGCAGGGTGTGAAGCCGGCAGGCCTCGGTGCCCGAGACACGCTGCGGCTCGAAGCCGGCATGAATTTGTACGGCAACGACATGGACGAGAACTTCCATCCACTGGAATCCGGTCTTGCGTGGACCGTCGCCTTCGAGCCCGCGGATCGCGATTTTATCGGCCGCGAAGCCTTGCAGCGCGCGCAGCGCGAAGGCGGCCGCGAACTGGTCGGTTTGTTGCTCGAGGATCGCGGCGTGCTGCGCAGTCACCAGAAGGTGCTGGTCAACGGCGCCACGACGGCGGGCATCTCAGGCGAGGTGACGAGTGGAACGTTTTCGCCCACCTTGAATCGTTCCATTGCGTTGGCGCGAGTGCCGAAAACATCGCAGCCAACGGTGCAAGTGGACATTCGCGGCAAGTTACTCGCGGCGCGCATTGTCAAGCCGCCGTTCGTGCGCCATGGCAAGCCAATGATCGATATAGCCTAGAGGGTCTTTTATGAGCAACAACATTCCGAGCGACCTGAAATACACGAAGAGCCACGAGTGGGTGCGTCAAGTACACGGCGATGCGCCCAATGGCGCCCTGGAGATCGGCATTACCGATCACGCGCAAAGCGCGCTCGGGGACCTGGTGTTCGTCGAGGTTCCCGACGTGGGCCGCGCCCTGAGCGCGGGCGAAGCATGCGCCGTGGTCGAGTCGGTCAAGGCGGCATCGGATGTGTACAGTCCGGTGGCCGGCAAGGTCATTGCCAACAACGACGCGCTTTCCGCCAAGCCGGAACTGCTCAACGAGGATCCTTATGGCGCGGGATGGCTGTTTCGCTTGGAAAGCAGCGGCGCCCTCAACGCTGCCGCGCTCATGAACGCGAGCGCCTATGAGAGCTTTTTAGCGGAAGAGTCCAAGTAAGGTACGACATGGCATTCATTCCTCACACCCCCGAAGACATCACCGGCATGCTGGCTGTCATCGGCGCGCGCTCGATCGAAGATCTGTTCGATGAAATCCCCAAGGACCTTCGTGCCGGCGTCCTCAACTTACCCGCGCCGATGTCGGAAATGGAGATCGCGAGACTGATGACCGAGCGCGCCGCCATCGACGGGCGGCCCTTGAATTTCATCGGTGCCGGCGCCTACGAGCATCACATTCCGGCGCCGGTGTGGGCGATCGCCACGCGCGGAGAATTTTACTCCGCGTATACGCCGTATCAGGCGGAGGCGAGCCAGGGCACGCTGCAGCTCATCTATGAATATCAATCCATGATGTGCGCGCTCACCGGCATGGAGGTATCGAACGCCTCTCTGTATGACGGCGCATCCGCGCTGGCGGAGGCATGCTTGATGGCCGTGCGATCGAATCGCAGCTCGAGCTCGCGGCGCATACTGATGCCGCGCACGGTGAACCCGACCTATGCGCAAGTTGCGCAGGCAATCGCCGGCAATCAAGACATCAGCTTCGTGCCGGTGGATTTCGACCGGGCGGCCGGCCGCACGCTGCTGGACGCGCTCAAACCGCACAGCGGCCAGGATTTCACCGCGCTCGTCGTTCAGCAGCCGAATTTCTTCGGCAGCTTGGAAGAGGTCGATGCGCTCACCGACTGGGCGCACGACAACAAGATCATGCTGATTGCGGTCGTCAACCCGACCTCGCTGGCTCTGCTCAAGCCCCCGGGCGAGTGGGGCGCGAGCGTCGATGGCGCGCGCGGCGCGGACATCGTTTGCGGCGAGGGACAGGCGCTCGGCGTGCCGCTGGCTTCGGGCGGCCCGTATTTCGGCTTCATGGCCACTCGCATGCAGTATGTGCGTCAGATGCCCGGTCGCATCGTCGGTCGCACGGTGGATGTGGAAGGACGGCCGGGATTCAGCCTGACGCTGCAGGCGCGCGAGCAGCACATACGCCGCAGCAAGGCCACGTCCAACATTTGCACCAATCAGGGTTTGATGGTGACGGCGGCGACCATCTACATGAGCCTGTTGGGACCTCAGGGTTTGGAGGCGGTTGCACAGGCCAGCATGCAGCGCACCGCGGACCTGATCGATGCATTGGGCAAAGTACCGGGCGTCAAACGAGCGTTCACGGCACCGCACTTTCATGAAGCCGTGTTGATTCTGGACCGTCCGCCTGCCGCGATTCTCGCGGCGCTGGCGCGGCGCGGCATCCTCGGCGGGCTGGATCTGGGCGAGCGCTATCCGGAATTAGGGCATGCGCTGCTGGTGTGCGCGACTGAAACCAAACTCGGCGCCGACATCGACGCGTACGCCACGGCGTTGGCCGAGGTGATGACGGCATCGCGAGCAGCCGCCTAGGAGAGACATGATGCAACTCAGATCGCGGGAACCTTTGATATTCGAATTGGGCAAACCGGGTCGCGGGGCGGTCACGCAATTCCCGCCGGCGGTGCCCGGCACCGCGCAGGTGCCCAAGCATCTGCGCCGAAATAGGCCGCCGGCGTTGCCGGAAGTCTCGGAGCTGCAGGCGGTGCGTCACTTCACGCGTCTCTCGCAGATGAATTTCTCCATCGATACGCATTTCTATCCTTTGGGTTCTTGCACCATGAAGTACAACCCGAAGGCCTGCAACACCTACGCGATGCTGCCGGAATTCTTGGGCAGACATCCGCTGGGACCGGAACCGCAGGGGTTTCTTGCGTGCATGTACGAGCTGCAGGAGATGCTGCAGGAGATCACTGGGATGCCGGCGGTCAGTCTCACGCCCATGGCCGGCGCTCAGGGCGAGTTTGCCGGCGTTGCGATGATCCGCGCGTACCACCGAGCGCGCAATGACACGGCGCGCACCGAAATCATCGTGCCGCAGGCGGCGCACGGCACCAACCCCGCGACGGCAACCATGTGCGGATTTATCGTCAAGGAAATACCTTGCGACGCCAATGGCGACGTGGACATCGAGGCGCTGAAGGCGGCGGTGAGCCCGGCGACCGCGGGCATCATGCTGACGAATCCTTCGACCCTCGGCGTGTTCGAACGCAAGATCGTGCAGATTGCGCGCATCGTCCATGATGCCGGCGGCCTGCTGTACTACGACGGCGCCAATCTCAACGCGATCCTGGGAAAGGTGCGGCCCGGGGACATGGGCTTCGATGTCATTCACATGAACTTGCACAAGACTTTCTCGACGCCGCATGGCGGCGGCGGACCGGGCTCAGGCGCGGTGGGAGTGAGCGCGCGTTTGAAGCCGTTCCTGCCGCTCCCCATCGTCGGCAAGGACGGCGCGCGCTTCCGCTGGCTGACGGAGCGCGATCTGCCGCAATCGATCGGGCGCCTGTCCGGATTCATGGGCAATGCGGGCGTGAATTTGCGCGCCTATATTTATATGCGGCTGCTGGGGCGTGAGGGCATGGTGCGCGTGGCGGAATTTGCGGCGCTGAACGCCAATTACCTGATGAAGCGCTTGCAAGCTCTCGGCTTCGAGGCCGCCTACCCCCGGCGTCGCGCCAGCCACGAGTTCATCATTACTCTGAAGCAGGAACAGAAGGCTTACCACGTGTCGGCGATGGACGTTGCGAAACGCTTGCTCGACTATGGTTTTCACGCCCCCACAACCTATTTCCCGCTATTGGTGCCCGAATGCCTGCTCATTGAGCCCACCGAAACCGAGGCCAAGGAGGATCTTGACCGGTTTTGCGACGCGCTGGCATCGATCCGGGAGGAAATGCAGCATGATCCGGAGAAACTCACCTCCGCGCCGCATACAATGCCTGTCCGACGATTGGATGATGTGCGTGCGGCGAAGCAGCTCGATCTGATGTGGAAGGGCGCTGCTGCTTGATAGGAACCCGCCGGGGCTTGATCTTGTCCGATCCGAAGGCACTAAGTGATATCTAACCCCAGGATCGGCATGTCCCGTATTTCGCTGCTTTTGTGTTTGTTCGCATTTTCGGCCACCCCCGCGTTCACCGCCCCGACCGCTCCCCCGTCCTCCTCTCCCGGCATACCGAACACGCCGGGGAACTGGGCGCAGACGCTGGAACGGATCGCTACCGGCGTCGTCACCATTCAAATCGACAGCACACGCGCGTTCGACACCGAATGGAACACGACCGCCCAGGCGACCGGGTTCGTCATCGACGCCAAGCGAGGGCTCATCCTGACGAATCGGCATGTGGTAACGCCGGGACCGGTGACCGCGCAGGCGATCTTTTTGAATCGGGAAGAAGTGCAGCTTTATCCGATCTATCGCGATCCCATCCACGACTTCGGCATCTATCGTTACGACCCGGCGAAACTGCACTTCATTCAGCCGGCCGAGCTGCCGCTGTACCCGCAAGGCGCAGTGATCGGCCGCGAGATCCGTGTGGTGGGAAACGATGCCGGCGAACAACTGTCGATTCTTGCCGGGACCTTGGCGCGCCTGGATCGCGAGGCGCCGGAATACGGTTACGGCAAGTACAACGACTTCAATACTTTTTATTACCAAGCCGCGTCCAGCACCTCCGGTGGTTCGTCCGGTTCGCCCGTGATTGACATCGAGGGCCGCGTGGTCGCGCTCAACGCGGGCGGCGCGACCGGCGCCGCCTCGAGTTTCTACCTGCCGCTGACGGCGGTGGTGCGCGCCTTGAAATACCTCGAGGTGGGCAAGGCCGTGCCGCGCGGCACGCTGGAAACGGTTTTCAAGTACACGCCGTACGATGAGCTAAAGCGCTTAGGGCTGAACGCCGGCACGGAAGCAAGCATGCGCAAGGCCTATCCGAAGTTGACCGGCATGCTGGTGGTGGACGATGTGCAGCCGGGGTCCGCCGCCGACGGTATTCTGGCGCCCGGCGACATCCTGGTGGCGATCGACGGCAAACCCATCCCGGAATTTTTTGCACTGGAAGAAGTGCTGGACAATCATGTGGGACGGCGGGTCAAGGTAGAAGTGCAGCGCGGCAGCCAGTCGTTGCAGCACGATCTCGATGTGCAGTCGCTGAGCGCCATCACTCCGGACGAATTCATCGAGTTCGGCGAGGCCGTGGTGCACACGCTGTCTTATCAGCAAGCGCGGCACTTCAATGCGCCGATCAAGGGCGTGTATATCGCCAACCCAGGGTATGTGTTCGGCGCCGCCGGCATCCCGCGCGCCGCGTTGATCACATCGTTCAACGGCAAGAAGGTCGAATCCCTCGCAGACTTTGCCACCGCGCTCGCCGAGCTGGCCGATGGAGCGAGGGCGCCCGTGCGCTACGTGACCATCGAGGATCCTCGAGCACAGCAGCTCAAGGTGATCCGCATGGACCGGCGCTGGTTCCCGGCGCGAGAGTGTAAGCGTGACGATACGCTGGGCACCTGGCCCTGCATCAGCATCAGTCCCGGGCCCGTTCCCTCCATCGTCAAGCCCGCGTCGACACAGTTCGCCAAGACCGGCGATCCGCGCATCGATCGATTGGCACCTTCATTGGTGCTGGTGAATTTCGACATGCCCTATTCGACTTCGGGCGTGACCGAGAAAAACTATCATGGTACGGGCGTGATCGTGGACGCGCAGCGCGGTCTGGTGGCGATCGACCGCAACACCGTCCCGGTGGCGATGGGAGATGTACGCATCACCTTCGCGGGCACGGTCGAAGTGCCCGGCAAGGTCGTCTTCATTCATCCGTTGCACAATCTCGCCGTGATTTCCTACGATCCGAAGTCGATCGGCAACACACCGGTGCGTGCGGCGACATTGGTTCCACGCACGCTGTCTCCCGGCGATGATGTCTGGGTGGTGGGGCAGCGTGCGGATTCGAAAATCCAATCGCAGAAAACGCAGGTCTCCAGCGTGGATGTCGTCTCTTTTCCCTTGTCGCGAACGCTGCGTTTCCGCGACAGCAACTTGGAAGTGGTGAGCCTCATCAACCCGCCCACCGATTACGACGGTGTGCTCACGGACGAGAAGGGCGACGTGCTCGCGATGTGGTCGAGCTTCGCATTCGAGTCGCAACGCGAGTTGGAGCAGATCAATCGCGGCATACCGGCCGATTTAGTCAGCGAAATGATCAGCGTTGTCGCCGACGGCCGGCCGCTCTATTCCTTCGAAGCGGAATTCGACGTGCAATCGTTGGCTGCCGCGCGGGGTTTGGGCCTGCCGGATGAGTGGGTGCGGCGCTTCGAGGAACACAACGCACAGCGGCGCCAGGTGCTCGGCGTCAACCGGCTCGTCGCAGGCTCGCCGGCGGCGGCGCTGCTCGAGCCCGGCGATCTGTTGCTCGCGATCGACGGCAAGGTTGTGAATCGGTTTCGCGAGGTTGAACGCGCGGTGCAGAGCCCGGCGGTTTCCGTGACGGTGTGGCGCGACGGCGCGGAAAAAACCCTGCAGATGAAAACCGTTGCTTTGAATGGCCGCGACATCGATCGCGTGCTCATTTGGGCCGGCGCCACCCTGCAGGCGCCGCATCGCGCCATGGCGGCGCAACGCGGCATCGCCCCCTATGGCGTGTTCGTCTCGTTCTTCTTTTACGGCTCGCCGGCAACGCACTATGGACTTTACGCCGGCCGGCGCATCACGGAAGTGGACGGTCAGCCGACGCCCGACCTCGATGCATTCATCAGGGCGGTGAGCGGCAAGCCCGATCGCGCGTCCTTGCGCTTGAAGACGATCAGCTGGAACGGCCAGACCGACGTGATTACCTTGAAACTCGACAAGCACTACTGGCCGGCGTACGAGCTCAACCGGCAGGAGGATGGCAGCTGGGTCAGAACTTCGCTCGATCCGCCGGACGTGACGGCGGCGCTCGGGTCATCGGCGCCCACGTCGGCACAGTGATTTTTGACCGGCGTAATACTCGTCAGGGAGGGTAAGAAGAATCACGGCACGAAGCAACAGTGCCGTGATTCTCCTTAACCTCCCTGGCGGGAACTCGGGCCGATCCATTTCACATGCCGAGGCTAGCGGCGACTGCTGCATGGCCATCCGTCCAGCATGAAAGGCACAGGGGATAGGAAGCGTCGAGGCACTGCTCTCTTCCGTGCCTCGACGCTTCCTATCCCCTATTCACAGTGCCGAGACCAGCGACTCGAGCGCCCGCAGCCAATGCCGGTAATACGTGTCGCCGAGATCGGCATCTCCGTCTGCCTGCGCCAGCGCTATCTGGCGTGACAATGCGTCCGCCCATTGCGGCCAGGTGAACAGGCCGCGCTCGTGCAATGCGACCGTCATCGCGAACGCGCGTGCTTCCCAGGGCTCGTTGAAAACCGGCCGGTCCGCGTCCCGCGGAATTCCAGGCAGATCCCGCAATACTTCCGGGGTCATGCCGCTTCCAAGTAAGGTTCAAACGCGTCCACTGAGATGCGGGAGCGCTGCGATCGCCCAGCCTCGCCCCAGAGTTCCTGCGCGTCGAAAGCCACGGTGTACAGCCATTGAGGAGATTCACCCAACTCCCGGGCGTTCGTATCGGGGAACACGTGCGCGCCATGGATACGCTCAATCACACCTACTTTGCCGCGTGCGTACCCCGGCAGCCGCGTGTGGTGTGGGGGCTGAACGGCTGCCGTGCGAACGCGGTCCCCGATGGAGAATCGCGCGGGGCGCGTGGTAGGCCGCAGCGCGGGAAAACCTTTTTTGATGACGCCCAAGACAGTCTCGGCGCGCAACACTTGTTTCGGCGGCGGCGGCGAACGGCCCAGCAAGCCTTTCTGCAATGCCAATTTTTCCAGCGCCGCCAGCCAAATCTCGTAGTAGCTCAAATCGCGATAGTTCGGCAGAGTTTCGCGTACCGAGCGGTTCATGTCGATGTTCGACATGCCCGTCGGGCCCATGGCGACCACCAGCGCCATCACTCGCGGCTCCCATGGCGCGTGAAATATTTCGCCCTCGGGTTCCGGGACGATGGCACCGCGCACATCCTGACCGCCGAGATCGGCATGGGAGCGGTAGGTCATGCCAAGTTCGGCAAGCCGGTGCCGATCATGGAGTCGCGCGTCACGAGATTCGCCAGCTCGCGCTCGCTCAGGTGCTCCGTTTGGTGCGGCCGCTGCGGCAGGACGAGATAGCGAACTTCCGCGGTCGAATCCCAGATGCGGATTCGAGTGGATTCCGGTAGTTCAACGCCGAACTCCTTGAGGACGCCGCGCGGATCCTTCACGGCACGCGCGCGATAGGGGGCGCTCTTGTACCAAGTGGGTGGAAGCCCCAGTACCGACCACGGATAGCAGCTGCAGAGCGTGCACACGACCATGTTATGCACTTCAGGCGTGTTCTCGACCGCCACCATGTGCTCACCCTGACGCCCCGTGAAACCCATCGACGCGATGGCTGCGGTCGCGTCATCAAGCAGCCAGCGGCGAAATTGGGGATCGCACCAGGCCCGCGCGACGACTTGTGCACCATTGCGGGGCCCGATTTTTGTCTCATACGCATCGATCAGGATGTCGAGCGCGGCCGGATCGATGTAGCCCTTTTCGGTCAGCAAGGCCTCTAAAGCGCGAACTCGCAATTCGAGCGCGCTGGGCGGCTTTGATTGCGCGTGCTCGTCGTGATGGTGATGTTCGTGTTCGCTCACTGTTCGACTAGTATAGGAGCTCCAGGAGGGCCCAGTCTCATGAATGACGCGTATCTTAAGTCTACGCTTTCGGCAATGGCACTCATGCTCCTAGGTCTGTGGATGGCAGCCCCCTGCAATGCCCGCGCATCGGAACTGAGGCTCTATATCCTCGACTGTGGGCATGCCACGTTCAAGGACATGGCGGGATTCTCCGATACCGGGGAATACGACGGTAAAGCGGGCGAAATCGCGGACCCCTGCTTCCTGATACGTCATCCGAAGGGCGATCTATTGTGGGATGCGGGTCTGGGGGATCACTACAATTATCCCAAAGAGGGCAGCGATGCAGCGCCGGGCGTGCATGTCACGGTGCCGGTCACGCTGCTGGCGCAATTGCAATCGCTCAAATTGACGCCGAAGGACATTAATTTCATCGCTTTCTCGCACCTGCATTGGGATCACACCGGAAACGCCAACGAGTTTCCCGATTCGGTGTGGATCATGAACAAGGCCGAACTGGCGTGGGCCCTGGTGTCGCCGCCGCCGGGCGGCGTGCTGCCTGAAACATGGAGTGCCTACAAGGGTGCAAAAAATGAGATCATCGAGGCGGATTACGATGTGTTCGCCGATGGCAGAGTCATGATTTTGCGGGCGCCGGGACATACCCCGGGCCATCAGATTCTGAGACTCAAATTGCAAAAGAGCGGCACCGTCATTCTTTCCGGCGATCTTTACCATCTGCGTGCCAATCGGCTGCTCAAACGTGTGCCGGTCTATAATACGGACCGCGCAGATACGCTGGCCTCGATGGGCCGCATCGAAACCATCCTCAGGAACACTCACGGCCGCTTGATCGTGCAGCACGATCCCAAGGACTTTCAGGTCTTGCCAAAACCGCCGGGGTATCTCGATTGACCGGCACGATTGTCCCCGCCTCGCGCCAAGATCTTGCGGAAATCCTGAGCATCTACAACGAAGTGATTCGCAATTCCACCGCGGTGTACACCGAAGTCGAGTTGACCGCGGAACGCGGTGAAGCTTGGTTCGCTGCGAAACGCAGCGGCGGCTTCCCCTTCATCGTGGCCCGGGATGCTACAGGCATCACGGGCTTCGGGACCTTCGGCGAATTTCGCGGGCCGCCCTGCTATCAGCACAGCGTGGAACACAGCGTTCACGTTCGCTGCGATCGGCGCGGTCAGGGCATCGGACGGAGCCTGGTGATCGAGCTGATGAATCAGGCGGCAGCCATGCGCAAGCACCTCATGATCGCAGGTATCGATGCCGACAACGCGGTATCCATCAAGCTGCATGAAAGCCTGGGTTTCATCAACGTGGCGCATTTTCGCGAGGTGGGATTCAAGTTCGGCCGCTGGCTCGATTTGGTCTTCCTACAGTGTCGCCTTCCTGCTACAAGTCACTTAACAACTGTAAAACCGCCGCCTTAGCCCGATGCAACGCTTGCTCGTAGCGCAGTCTTGATATCATGCGCGAGTGGTAAGAGCTACACAGACAGAGATTGAAACCGCGGTTGAAGCCCTGCGCGCCGGCGAGTTGGTGGTGTTTCCGACCGAGACCGTTTACGGACTTGGCGCGAATGCGGCCAGTCCTCCGGCGGTGCGCAAGATATTCGAGGTCAAGGGCCGTCCGCCCGATCACCCCGTGATCGTGCACCTCGACGATCCGCGCTACCTGCACCGATGGGTGTCGCAGATGCCGGCGGTGGCCGAACAGCTTGCCAACAAGTTCTGGCCGGGCCCCTTGACACTGATTCTGCCGAAGGCCGAGAACGTCAATGAAATCGTCACCGGCGGCCAGGACAGCATCGGCATTCGCGTGCCCTCCCACCCCATGGCGCAGCAGCTGCTGAACGCCTTCGGCGGCGGTATCGCGGCGCCATCCGCAAATCGCTACGGGCGACTGAGTCCGACGAAGCCCGAACATGTGCGCGACGAGCTCGGCGACGCCGTCAAAGTGATTCTCGATGGGGGCGATTCGCCCATTGGCCTCGAATCCACCATCGTTTCCTGTCTCGACAATCAAGCTCGGCTGCTGCGCCCGGGGTTCATTACCCGATCGCAACTTGAACAGGTGGTCGGTCCCCTGGCGGTCGGCGGAATTGCACCGCGTGCGCCCGGCGACCGCGCGCTGCACTATGCCCCCTCGACGCCGCTTGAAATCGTCGACTCGGACGATCTCGAAGTTCGGGCCGGCGAGATCGTGGCGCGCGACGAGAAGGTGGCGGTACTGGCGATGCGTCCACCGTTGCATACCCAACGACACATGACCTGGATCAATGCCGGTAAGAAACCGGATACCTATGCGCACAATCTTTACAACCACCTGCGTACCCTGGATCGCGTCGGCTGCGTGAAGATATTCGTTCAGAGTCTGCCGCAGGAGGAGCGGTGGGCCGCGATTCTCGATCGCCTGCAGCGCGCCAGCGGCATGGGGGATGATTCCCTGGAGCTGAGCGTCAGCTAGCCCTGATGGAACATGGGCCTGATGGAACAGCTAGGCTGATGGAACTCGATCCCAATCAAGATCCTTTCTCGCGAGAGGCGATCCAGCATTTGGTTGCACGCTACGGATCGCCCCTGCTCGTGATCGATGCCGATCGTGTGCGTCGGCAATATCGCCGTCTCACCGCGGCGCTCCCGGGCGTCGATCTGCACTACGCCCTGAAGCCGCTGCCGCACGCGTCGCTGATCATCACGCTCATGGCGGAAGGCGCTTTTTTCGATCTTGCGACCAACGGCGAAGTCGAACTGGTGCGGCGCCTCGGTGTTGCGCCGGAGCGCTGCATCCACACGCACCCGATCAAGCGGGACAGCGACATCCGCACCGCGTTGAGCTTCGGCGTATCCCGTTTCGTTGTCGACAATCCGGACGAGCTGCGCAAATTTGTGCAATTCCGCAACCGCTGTTCACTGCTGATTCGCGTTTCCTTCCGCAGCCCCGACGCGCAGGTTGACTTGTCCCGCAAGTTTGGCTGCGATCCGGAGGCGGTTGAGGATCTGTTCCAGCTCGCGGCCGAATTGCGCATCAATATCGATGGGTTGTCGTTTCATACCGGGTCGCAGAATGCCGACTCCGCGATGATTGTCAGGGCCATCGGGGTGTGCCGCGAGCTGCTGCTGAACGCGGCACACGCGGGACATCCCGTCCACATCCTCGATATCGGCGGCGGGTTTCCGGTGCAGTACTTGAAGCCGGCGCTGACAATCGAAGATTTTTGCGCGCCCATCAACGCCTCGCTCAAAACACTACCATCCGATGTGCGCGTTATCGCCGAACCGGGCCGTTACATTTCGGCTCCCGCGGCCGTCGCTGTGGCGTCGGTCATGGGCCGCGCCCTGCGAGACGGCCGCTGGTGGTACTACCTTGACGATGGCTTGTACGGCAGCTATAGCGGTCAGATGTATGATCACTCGATATTTCCAGTGGAAGCGCTCAGCCTCAGCGCGGAGACTCATCCGTCGGTGTTGGCCGGGCCGACCTGCGACAGCATCGATGTGATTCGCGAGAAAATCGACCTGCCCAAGCTCGACATCGGCGACTTGGTTCTAGGCCGCGTGATGGGCGCCTACACCTGGGCCTCGGCATCCGAATTCAATTTTTTCCCGAAGGCGACGGTGCTGGCGCTGGATCAGGGGCGCCTCATGAAAGAGTGCGGCGCATGATAACGCGGCGCCGCATGCTCGAAGCGACCGCGGCATTGGCCGGCACGGCGGCGCTGTGGCCGCGGGCGCTGCTCGGCTCGCCCAATTCCCCGGCGCGGCGGATTGCGCTGACCAATCTGCACACCGACGAACGGCTGGAGGTCGAGTATTTTCGGGACGAGGTTTATGTGCCCGAGGCGCTCGCCGCCCTCGCGGTATTGTTGCGGGATTTTCGCAATGGCGAGCAGCACGCCATTGATCCGAAGCTCATGGACTACCTGGTCGACGTGGCCGAAAAAATCGGCGTGCCCCCGGCGTTCGCAGTCATCTCCGGCTATCGCTCGCCCGAGACCAATGAACGCTTGCACGAGCGCAGCAGCGGCGTGTCGCAGCACAGCCTGCACATGCAGGGCCGAGCAATCGATGTGCGCATGAGCGGCGTGGGTAGTCAGGATTTGGCGGCACGCGCCGAAGACTTGCAGCGGGGAGGCGTGGGGTTTTACCGCGGATCCGATTTCGTGCATCTGGATACCGGTGCCTTTCGCACCTGGCGCGGCTAAGATGGCGCGGCAAGCATGACATTTCTGGCATCCGGATTGCGTCGGCTCGTCGCACTGGGGTTACTCCCGCTCGTGGCGGGCTGCCAGCAGAGCTCGGCTCCCTCGGGGGCGAGCGCGCCCGATGCGGCCGATCGCGGCGCCGCGCTGTATGCGCAAAATTGCGTCCCCTGTCACCGCGACAACGGCGAGGGATTACCCAAGGTTTTTCCCAGCCTGTCCGGCTCGCCAGCCGTGCTGGGCGATCCGATCGAACTTGCGGCCTGGGTTTTGAGCCAGAAACGGCCGGCCAGCATTCCGGCAGGCCGGTATCCCACGCAGATGCTATTGTTCGGCTGGATGAGCGATCCGGACGCGGCGGCCCTGTTGACCTACATCCGTTCACATTTCGGGAACTCGGCGCCGCCGGTCGATGCCGCCATGATTGCGAAGTCGCGAGAAAAATAAATGCCTGCGTCCACCATCCATACGCTCGTCGATCGTTGCCGCGGCGGCCAGTTGCCGGCCGCAATCGCCAAACTGCCCTCCGGTTGGGTGGTCATGGGCGAGCGCCAGGTCTTGCCGGGGTATTGCTTGCTGCTGCCGGATCCTGTGGTCCCGCACTTGAATGCGCTCGCCACCGACGCCCGCGCGCAATTCTTGTTCGACATGGCACTCGTCGGTGACGTGCTGCTGGCCATCACCGCGGCGGCCCGGATCAACTACGCGATCTATGGCAATGTAGATCCGGCGCTGCACGCGCACATCTTTCCGCGCGATAGCGCGGAACCGGAAAGCACGCGCACCGCGCAGCCATGGGCGCTGGATTGGAAAGCCGCGCCGCTGTACTCCGACGCGCTGCACGGCGATTTCAAACGCCGCGTCGGCATGGAGCTGCGCAAACACTACGCAACCCGGTGAGTCGTCGACGCGGCTAGGCGACTCGAAGCTGCAACGTGCGGGCAATTTCCGCGAGATCTGTCATGGGCGCCGAGCAGGTCATGCCGCGGCACCAATAGGCCACCGTCGCCGGTCCTGCGCGTTTTGCCGCCAGCGCCGGCGGCAGCTCGGCATCATTCGGAATCGCGAAAATCATGCGCGTCGGTGCGTACAGCGTGCCCAGAGCTTGCGCCCATTCCGCCGCGCTCGACGCCGCGCCGCGCACAATCAGGATTTGCATCGCGGATAAATAGTCTTCCAGTGCGTTCAACAGGCTCATATGCGCCTGCGGATAGGCTTGAATTCCCGCCCACGCGGCCCGCAATGTACGCTCCGCGGCATCCAGATAGCGCGTCTCGCCGAGCAAAAACCCTAAGCGGCACAGCATCGATGAGGCGACCCCGTTACCCGACGGCACGGATTCGTCGCCGAAGGTTTTGCTGCGATGAATGAGCCTTTCGTGTTCCTTGGCGGTGAAGAAAAACCCGCCGCTCTCGGCGTCGTCGAATTGATCCAGCAGGACATCGGCCAGCCGGCGTGCAAACTCAAGATCGCTGCTGCGCCAGCGGGTCTGCAAGAGTTCGAGCAGCGCATCGGCGAGGAAGGCATAGTCATCGAGGTACGCGGGGAGGTGCGCACGGCCGTCCTTGTAGGTTGCCAACAATCGACCGTCGCGCCACAGATGATGCCGGACGAAATCCACGGCGGTGCTCGCCGCTTCAGCCAGGTCGGGCCGCCGCAGCACGCGCGCGGCAATTGCCAGACCCTTGATCATGAGCGCATTCCACGACGTGAGGGTTTTCTCGTCGCGGGCCGGCCAGATCCGCAAGTTGCGGACATTCAACAGTTTCGAACGCGCGGACTCGATCAGGGCGCCGACCGCCTCAGTTGACTGCTGGAGTGCGCCGGCAATGGCGGCGAGCGATGCAGAGGTATGCAAGTGCCATTCGCACTCGAAATTCGCGGCGCGATCAAGGCCAAACCGGCGGGAAAACACGCTGTATTCCGCCGGCGTCAGCAGCGCCTGAACCTCGTCCAAATTCCAAACATAGAACTTGCCTTCGTGGCCTTGGGAGTCGGCGTCGAGGCTGGAGTAGAAGCTGCCGGCGGACGCGCGCATGTCGCGCAGCACCCAGTCGGCTGTTTCATGCGCCACTTTCGCGAACAAGGCCTCGCCGGTTGCAAGATGAGCGCGCGCGTACTCGCACAGCAATTGTCCGTTGTCGTAAAGCATTTTCTCGAAATGCGGGATCATCCAGGCGCCATCAACGGAATAGCGCGCGAATCCACCGCCCAATTGGTCGTAGAGTCCGCCTTCCGCCATCCGGGTCAGCGTCAGACTCGCCATGTACAGTGCCTGCAAATCAGGCGCGGCGCCCGCGGCGGTGGCGTGCCACTGCCGCAGGCAGCGCTCGATGCTGGTCGAATGCGGGAATTTCGGCGCACCGGTAAAGCCGCCAAATGTGCCGTCGAAAGACTTCTCGAGCGCCGCGCGCGCCTGCGCCAAAGGTGTTTCGTCGAGCACGGCACCGGGAACGGGCTGCGGCACCATGGCGGCGAGCGCCGCCTGCAGCTGTTCGTTCTGCGCGGCGATCTCCGCTCCCTGCTCACGGTAGTAGTCGGACACCCGGCGCAACAGATCTCGAAAAGCCGGCATCCCGTAACGGGGCTCCTTCGGAAAATACGTGCCGCCGAAGAAGGGTTGTTCCTGCGGCGTGAGGAACATCGTCAACGGCCAGCCGCCTGAGCCGTGCGTCAGCATCTGCTGCGCAAGCTGATAAATCTTGTCGAGGTCGGGACGTTCCTCTCGATCGACTTTGATGTTGATGAATAGTTCGTTCATCAGCTCTGCGGTGCCGCGGTCTTCGAAGGACTCATGGGCCATCACATGGCACCAGTGGCAGGCCGAATAGCCGATCGACAGAAGAATGGGCTTGTTTTCCTGTTTGGCGCGTGTCAGCGCCGCTGCGCCCCAGGGATACCAGTCGACCGGATTCTCCGCGTGCTGCAGCAAGTACGGGCTGGTCTCCTCGGCGAGGTGATTGCGCAGCATCTTCACAGTCCAGTCGGTTAGAATGACGTTCATTCTAGCCGAAGTAAATTCCATGTCTGACTCCGAAGTGGCGCAACTGCCGGTGCTGCGCCTCAAACGCAACGAGGATCGCCGTCTGCACGCGGGGCACCTTTGGATCTTCAGCAATGAGATCGATACCGGCCAAACACCCTTGCCCAAGTTCCAGGCCGGCGAGCTCGTCCGCGTGCTGGCGCACAACGACCGGGCATTGGGTCTGGCCTACGTCAATCCCAAATCGCTCATCGCGGCGCGCATGCTCGAAACCTGGCAGATTCCGGACGCAAAGTGGCTGGCCGCGCGTATTCGCGCGGCGATGAGCCTGCGCGAACGGCTATACCCGAATCCCTACTATCGAGTGGTGTATGGAGAATCCGACGGGCTGCCCGGGTTGGTCGTCGACCGCTATGGCGCGCGCTGCGTCGCGCAAATCGGCACCGCCGGCATGGAGCGCCTGAAGCCGCAAATTCAAGAAGCCTTGAACGAAGTCCTGCGATGCGATGCCTTGCTCTTCAAGAACGACAGTTCAACGCGGGAAATGGAGGGTTTGCCCGGTTACGTCGAAGCCGCGAAAGGCAGCTTCGACAAGCCGGCACTGGTGATCGAGGATGGCCTCGAATTCCAAGCACCACTGCTGGAGGGGCAAAAGACCGGGTGGTTCTTCGATCAGGCCGCCAATCGCCGCGCCCTGTTGAAATTTGTGCCGCAGGGTGCCCGCGTCCTGGACGTGTTCAGCTACGTCGGAGCGTGGGGAGTCCGAGCTGCGCACCACGGCGCGCGTGAGGTGACCTGCGTGGACAGTTCCGCGGCCGCACTTGAACTCGCGGCCGCGAACGCACGGCGCAATGGCGTCAAACTGGTCACGCGCAAAGGCGATGCCTTCGATGTCCTCGAAGAACTCGCCAGGCAGGGCGCGCGATTCGATGTCGTCATCGTCGATCCCCCGGCGTTCGCGAAACGCAAGAAGGACCTGCCGAAGGCGCTGGCCGCGTACAAGCGGCTGAACCAGCTTGCCATTCAAGTGATCGCGGACGAGGGCATCTTGGTGTCCTGTTCCTGCTCCTATCATGTGAGCGCCGAAGAACTGCAGGACGCCATCGCCAAAGCCGCGCGCGGCGCGGACAAGCATCTGCAAGTGCTGGAAATCGGGGGGCAGGCACCGGACCATCCGGTGCACCCGGCAATCCCCGAGACACGATATCTCAAAGCCTATTTCTGTCGGATCAACGACAGTTTAAAGTAGCGTCCATGCTCACTTATCCGCACATCAATCCCATCGCCGTGTCCATCGGTCCCATTTTTGGGATAGGGCCCCTGCGCGTGCACTGGTACGGGATCATGTACTTGATCGGATTCGTCGGCGCCTGGTGGTTGGCGCGATACCGCGCACGCCGGCCCGGGTCGACTTGGGTACCGCTCGATATCGACGACCTGATTTTCTACTGCGCGATTGGCGTCATCGTGGGCGGCCGCCTCGGGTGGTGCATTTTTTACGGGCACGATGTCATTGCCGAAAGTTGGCTGAATGTCTTTCACATTTGGGACGGCGGCATGTCCTTTCACGGCGGCTTGACCGGCGTCGTGATCGCCGCCATCGTGTTTGCCCGCGTCAAGCACAAGAATATCCCGGATGTCATGGATTTCGTCGCGCCGCTGCCCGGCATCGGTCTGTTCTTTGGGCGCCTCGGCAATTTCATCAATGGCGAGCTGTGGGGCAAACCCACGAGTTTGCCCTGGGGATTCGGCGTGCCGGACGCACAGGGGGTGTTGGTCTCGCGGCATCCCTCGCAGCTCTACGAGGCGAGTCTCGAGGGGTTGGCGCTGTTTCTGATTCTCCTGTGGTACACGAGTACGCCGCGGCCGCGATTGGCGCCGACGGGATTGTTTCTGCTGCTGTACGGCTGCGGCCGCTTCGTGGTCGAATGGGTTCGTCTACCGGATGCGAATATCGGCTACCTCGTCGGCGATTGGTTGACCATGGGCATGTTATTGACGACGCCCATGATCGTGATTGGCGCCGCGATCATGATTTATGCCTACCGGCGCAACGTCCCGACGGGCAATCTGTCTTCTGCGAAGGCCTGATGCGCCAGTACCTCGATTTTCTGCGCCACATCCGCGAGCGGGGCGCCTCAAAAGCCGACCGGACCGGCACCGGTACCTTGAGCGTTTTTGGCTATCAGATGCGCTTCGACCTCAATGCCGGGTTTCCGCTGGTGACGACCAAGAAGCTGCATCTTCGCTCGATCATCTATGAGCTGCTCTGGTTCCTGCGCGGCGATACCAACGTCAAGTATTTGCAGGAGCACGGCGTCACCATCTGGGATGAGTGGGCCGACAAGAACGGCGATTTGGGTCCGGTCTACGGCAAGCAATGGCGCAGCTGGCCGACGCCGGAGGGCAGGAATATCGACCAGTTGTCGCAAGTGCTGGAACAAATCAAGAGCAATCCGAACTCGCGGCGCCTCCTGGTCAGCGCCTGGAATGTGGGTGAATTGGATCGCATGGCCCTGCTGCCGTGCCACGCCTTGTTCCAATTCTATGTGGCCGACGGGCGTCTATCCTGCCAGATGTACCAGCGCAGTGCCGATGCCCTGTTGGGTGTGCCTTTCAACATCGCTTCCTACGCGCTGCTCACGCACATGGTGGCGCAGCAGTGCAGCCTGGCGGTCGGCGATTTCGTGTGGACCGGCGGCGACTGTCATTTGTATCTGAATCACCTGCAGCAGGCCGACTTGCAGCTGTCGCGCACGCCGTATCCCTTGCCGCGGTTGAAGATCCTGCGCGAGCCGGACAGCCTGTTCGACTACAGGTACGAAGATTTTGAAATCATCGACTATCGCTATCATGCCGCGATCAAAGCGCCGATCGCGGTATGAAGGCTGTGCGGCGCCCGAAAACACCTCTCTTTGAGGTCCGCCACTCGCGCGTGCACGGCTACGGCGTATTTGCCCTGCGGCGAATCCGCAAGGGGACCAATGTCATCGAATATCTCGGCGAGCGCGTGAGCCACGAGTGCGCCAATGACCGCTACGAGCACAAGGACCCCAAGGACGGCCACACATTCCTGTTCACCGTGGATGCCAAGACGGTGATCGATGCCGGCATCAACGGCAATGAAGCACGCTTCGTGAATCATGGCTGCGACCCGAATTGCCAGACCGTCGATATCGGCAAGCGGATATTCATCGAGGCGATTCGCACCATTGAGCCGGGGGAGGAACTCGCGTACGACTACAGGATCCAGCGCGACGATGATGACCCGGCGGATGTCGATGTCATCTTCGCCTGTCACTGCGGCGCGAAAAACTGCCGCGGCAGCATGCTGGAAGCGCGTGCGAAGAGACGCCCGGCGAAGAAGCGAGCGGCGAAGGAGCGAGCGGCGAAGGAGCGTACGGCGAAGCCCAAAGCCCGGTCGCGGCCGCGGTGAATGCCGGCGCCGAGTTGAGTTCAGGCGGGATCTCGATTCGAGATCAGTTCATCTCGGACGCCGAAGTTCAGGAATTGCGCGCATGCGCGCATGCGCGTGAGTCGCGCGGCGAATTTGCGGCCGCACGCATCGGCGGCCAGGGCGCGCAGCAACGGCGCGAAAGTATCCGCGGCGATTTCACCTGCTGGTTGCGGGAGCCGCTCCTGCCGATGGAGCAGGTGCTGTTGCGGAGAATGGAGGAGTTGCGCCTGCAATTGAACCGCGAGGCGCTCTTGGGGCTATTCGAGCTGGAGCTGCACTATGCAAAGTATCCGCCGGGCAGCGCTTATGCGCGCCATGTCGATCAACCGCTGGGAACCTCGCAGCGCAGGGTATCCTTGGTGTTGTACCTGAATCCGGAGTGGCAGCGCACGGATGGCGGCATGCTGCGAATCCACGATGCGCAGGACGGATTCATCGACATCGAGCCGCTCGGCGGCAGGCTGGTGTGCTTTCTGACCTCGGGCCGCGAGCACGAGGTGCTTGAGGCGCGGTCCGATCGCTTGAGCATCAGCGGCTGGTTCCGCATTCGCGAAGCGCGATAAGCGGCCTCAAGCGCCCGGATCGAAGCATTTAGTTTCTCGGTGTATTCGCCGCATCGCGCCACAGGCAGCGCCAGGATTCCAAGAAATCACCGGTCGGAGCTGCGCTCAGCACGATCTCAATTCGGCTATCGCGCCGAAACGCGCTGTCTTCGCCCTGAAGACCCCGACCCTGCGCCTGCACGAGCCAGGAGGGGCCGAGGCCGGTGCGAAACACGCCTTTCATTCGCCGCAGCCATCCCTGATGCGCCTCCAGCAGCCAACTCAAGCGCGGCTCGATAATGGATCGCGAGAACACCAGCTCACGCGGCAACATCCATTGCACCGCCCAGAATCCCAGCGCCTGCACTTGCGTTTCGATGCCGGTGAATCCGGCGAGATCGAATCTGCTCGACACCGGCGCCGCAACGACATCGGACTTGGGGACAAGAGAAAATCGCGGCGTGCGCTCATATTTGTGCAGCGCCTCCTGCGGCAACTCGCCGTGACTGCACGTGCCGAGAAAAGCCTTGTGCGGATACTGCTCCGCGGCAATCCGCTCGAAGTCTTGGCGCTCCCGGTCCCGGGCGAGATCCGGCTTCGACAGCAACAACGCGTCGGCTGACTGAATTTGCGACCATTCATTCGGCGACCGCTTCTCCAGGATGCGACCGGCGTCCTGCGGGTCCACCAGGCAAATGACGCTGTCCAACTCCAACGCCTTCTGCGATTCATAGAGCGCCAGCGTGTCGACGATGTCCGCCGCGTGGCCCGCGCCGCTTGGCTCGATCAACAACCGCGCCGGTTTGAAATTTCGCAGGAGGTCGCGCAGCTGCTTGCCAAACTCGAGTTCTCCGACACAGCACAGGCATCCTCCCGCGACCAATCGCACGTCGTAATTTCCGCGCGACGATTGCGCCACACTCAAGGCATCAATGCCGGCGTCGGTGAATTCGTTGAGTATGACCACCCACATCTCCGCCTCGGGCTTGTGGGCCATCAGCCAGCGAATGGCGGTGGTCTTGCCGCTGCCGAAACTGCCGGTAATGACGTGCGTTCGCGTGGGGGTCATAAAATTTGTTTATATCTAGCGTGTTGATTATATGGACAAAATTGGCCGGGTCGCGACCGTAACAGGAGAGTCAGTATAGTGACAGAACCATGGAACATCCCCTGCAGTGTCGATGCGGAACCGTCAAGGGCCACGTCAGCAATCCGCGCAGCGCGAATCGAGTCGTTTGCTACTGCAGAGACTGTCAGGCCTTTGCGCGCTTTTTAGGACAGGAAAGCGCGACCCTCGACGCACGGGGCGGATCGGAAGTCATTCAAACGCTGCCGAAGAACGTGACCTTCACGCAGGGCGTCGATTTGTTGGCCTGCATCCGGCTTACCGACAAGGGAATGGTTCGTTGGTACGCTGATTGCTGCAGGACACCGATCGGCAACACGCTGGCGAACTACAAGATCTCCTTCATTGGACTGCTGCATAACTGCTTGGAGAGTTCCGGCCGGCCGCTGCAGGATTCATTCGGCCCAATTCGAACCTACGCGAATCCACACGGAGCCTTTGGCGAACCCAAGCCGAAGGCAGCGGGAATGGGAGCGACCCTGGGGTGGGTCGCAAAAACGATCATCAAGGCTCGCCTCAACGGCGACTACCGGCGCACACCGTTCTTCAAAGACGGCAGGCCCATCGCAATTCCGCGCGTGATTAGCAGCGCAGAGCGTGCGAGTGCAATGCGACCTGTATCATAGGCCTTGCACATGCGCCTACCGTCGCTCAAATTTTTGAAGACCTTCCAAGTCGCGGCGCGGCTGCAAAGCTTCAAGGCCGCGGCCGAAGAACTGTTCGTTACGCCGTCAGCCATCAGCCATCAGATCAAGGCGCTGGAAGAGCAGCTGGGCGTGAGCCTGTTTCAACGCGGCGTACGCACGCTGACGCTGACCGATGCGGGCAGAAACTACCTCGAACACATCAACGACATCTTCTCCAAACTGGAATCGGTCACGGAGCAACTGCAGGAGCGCTACGGCCGCACCATCATCCGCCTGAACGTGCCTTCGTTTTTTGCCAACGAGCTGCTGCTGCCGAGGCTGGCCTCGTTTTCTCAGGCCCGCGAAGAGACGGACATCCGCATCGAAACCACATTTTCCGCACCCAAGACCCATCCACCGGAAGCGGACCTGTCGATTGTCGTCGGCGCGGGACCCTGGGACGGCCTGGTCGTCCACGAATTGTTCGCGCAGAACTTCATCGCTGCCTGCTCTCCGGCTTTTTTGCTGGACAACCCCATCGATACCTATGCCGATCTCAACGGCAAGACTTTGCTGCTGCACGAAGAGCGCCGTGAAGCCTGGGAAAAGTGGGCGGCCGGCCTCGGAATCGAACCCATCAAGCCCAATCGGCTGGTGCGCCTGGATACCATGTCGGCGGTGGTGCGCGCCGCCGAGCAGGGCGTCGGCATTGCCTTGGTGCCATCGCGGCTGAGCGCAGATCGCTTCAATGCCGGCGGCCTGGTGAAACTGTTCGATGCGGAATTGACCACCAATGAGAGTTATTACCTGCTGCACCGCCCCGAGGATCGTGCACGTGAGGATTTGCAGGAGCTGACGCGCTGGATCTTGAGCGAATGTCGGGTCGCTTGAGCTAAATCGCCGCGACGTGGATGCATGAGCGAAATCGCGCGGCATTGAAAGATATCTCAATTGTCTGAGTCGCGGCTCCGCGCTACGTTGCCGTTGGGGTGTTGGTATTTTCTAAACAAGGAATACCACCATGAACTTGCTCACTCTTTTGGCCGCGTCCGCGTCCGCTGCGGTATTTTCAACCTCGATAACCCACGCTGCTTCTCAGAATGCCGTATTAAATGCCTGTGCGCGCGCCTTCGCGACGAGCATGGCATCGCCGGGAACCGACGCGCCCAAATTCAAATTGAAATATGTCGGCAGCCAACCCAGCAGCACATTCGACGATTATTACAGCGGACATAAATACAGGTTCGACTTGCAAGCTCAAGACCCCAAGACGGGTATGACGCTGGCACGCGCCACGTGCACCGCGGACACGCGCGGCACCCGTGTAGCACTGACCTCGACCCCGCTCGACGTGCAGGAGGCCGCCCTGGCAGCGCGACTCTAGGACTCAAGGCAAGCCGCTGGCGGGATGCCGGCGGCGAGCGTATAAATCCGTTTTCGCTGTTACGAGAGACGGATGTCGAATGCCGCTGTGGAACTGGTGGTTGCGGTTTCCGAAAACAATGTGATCGGCCGCGCCAATGAGCTGCCCTGGCGCTTGTCGGCCGACCTCAAACATTTCAAAAAGCTGACCCTGGGGCATCACATACTCATGGGCCGCAAGACCTACGAGTCGATCGGCAAGGCATTGCCGGGCCGAACCAACTGGGTGTTGAGCCGTTCGAGCGATTTCGCACCCGCCGATTGCAACGTCGTGCGCACGCCTGAGGAAGCCGAGGCAGCCATCGACGGCGAGTCCCCGCTCATGGTGATCGGCGGCGCGGAAATCTATCGACTGTGCCTGCCCAAGGCCGTGCGGATCCATCTCACATTGGTGCACACCCAGATCGAGGACGGCGACACCTTTTTCGCCGCCTGGCGCGATCCCGAGTGGGCTGAGTCCGGCCGCGAGCGGCACGAGGCAGACGAGAAAAATGCCTATGCCTACAGTTTTCTGACCCTGGCCCGCGCCAGAACGGCCGCCAGGAGCAATGCTCTGACAGGCACCTAAAGCGGCGGCAGCCGGCTCACGATCTCGCGCTCCGCTCGCTCGAAATCGACTTCCGACAGCATGCCTACCGTACCGTGTGTCAGCTCGGACAGTATCTCGGCCTGCGTCGCCCCGCGCTGCTGCGCCGTGAGGTAGGGAACTTCGTGGTGGAACATCACCATGGAGTAGCGCGGAATGAAGCGCCGCGGAAAGCGCCGCTCGAGTTCCAAGGACAGCGCCTGCTGCAGCTGGAATTTGGGCAATGCAACGCTTTCGCGCATTTCCATGTAATTTTCCAGCGCCATCGCGGCAATCGCATCCGTATTCGGCTTGCGCCGCGCGCCGAACTCCGCAAACACCGCCTCCCAGGAGGAATGGCGCGCGACGCTGGCATCGAATTCGATGCAATCCTCGAAGCAGCAATTCATGCCCTGACCGTGGAAGGGCACCATGGCATGTGCCGCATCCCCGATCAGGGTCGCCTGGCTTTGCACGTACCATGGCTGCGCGGACACCGTACCCAGGAATCCGACCGGATGGGAGCTGAATTCCGCGAGCGCATGCGGCATCAGTTCGCGCACGTCCGGAAAACTGCGTGACAGAAACTCTTGCACCGCGTCGTCGTCGCACAGCGATGCGAAACTCATCGGCCCTTGTTTGGGCAGGAACAGCGTCGCGGTAAAACTACCGTCATCGTTTGGCAGCGCGATCAGCATGAAGTTGCCGCGCGGCCAAATATGCAGCGCGTCGTTGGCCATGCGAAAGGCGCCGTGAGGCCCGGCGGGAATGGATAATTCCTTGTAGCCATGTTCGAGATCGATTTCGCGGCCCTGAATCAACTGTCGAGCGGCCATCTCGCGCCGCATGGCCGAGCCGGCGCCGTCGGTGGCCAGCAGCGGCTCCATCGGCACGGCGAGAACTCGATGCGAGCCAAGGTCGCGAATCTGCGCGGTTTTGGCGGCGAAATCCGTGCCCTCGAGCCGATGCTGGAAATACATTTTCACACCGGGATGACCGGCAGCGACTTCGATCAGCGCCTGATTGAGCCGATGGCGGGACACGGAAAAGATCACTTCATTGGGCCGCTGACCGTAGGGCTGAAACGCGGTCTCGCCGTTCTCGTAATGAATCATCCGGCCGCGCATCGGCAGCAGAGAAGAACCGAGGCTCTCGAAGACGCCGGCCGTCTTGAGCGCGTGTATGCCGCGATCGGCCAACGCCAAATTGATCGATCGGCCCGAGTCGGCAGGCGCCTGTCTAGGATCGGGCCGCGCTTCGTACACCTCGACGGGCTGTCCGCGCCGCGCCAGGAGAATGGCGAGCAACGCACCGGTTGGTCCTGCGCCGACGATGCGGATCATGGAGAGTTCGCGCCAATTGTCCGGGCGAGAATGTCGACCGCGGCGAACACATCGGCAAATGAGTTGTACAGCGGGATCGGCGCGAGGCGCAGCACGTCGGGCTCCCGCCAATCGCCGATCATGCCTGCCGCGGCGAGTTGCTCCAGGCAACGCTTGGCCAGCGCGGCGGGCCGCGCTATCGCCAAACTCAATTGACAGCCGCGCTGCTCAGGATCCTTCGGAGTAATGATCTCGACGTCCGTCGCTAGACGTTCCTCGATGAGGCTTTGCATGAAACCCGTCAGCGCGATCGATTTTTTGCGCAAGGCCGTCATGCCGGCGCGCTGAAAAATCTGCAACGAAGCGAGCAGCGGTGCGGTGGAAAGAATCGGCGGATTGCTGATCTGCCAGCCCTGAGCTCCATCGATCGGATCGAACTGCGGGTCGTAGAGAAACCGCTCGGCTTTGTTGTGTCCCCACCAGCCGGCAAAACGGGGCAGGCTGACATCCCGGGCATGCCGCTCGTGCACGAAGCAGCCGCCGACGGCACCGGGTCCTGCATTGAGGTATTTGTAGCTGCACCACACGGCGAAGTCGGGGTTCCAATCGTGCAATTGCAGGGGCGTGTTGCCGATGGCGTGGGCGAGATCCACGCCCACCCTTGCGCCGACACGGCGGGCCGTCGCGATCAACACTTTCAGGTCAAGCGATTGTCCGGTGAGATATTGCACGCCCGGCAGCAGCACCAGACTCAGGCGCGGTCCCTCGCGTTCGATGCGCTCGATCAGGTCCTCCGATCGCAAGGTTCGCTCGCCGGCCCGCGGCTGCACTTCGATCAAATTTTGCGCGGCCGACAAGCCATGGAATTGGAGTTGCGAGACGACGGCATAACGGTCCGACGGAAATGCCGAACTCTCGATCAGCACAGTATTGCGGATGGAACCGGGCCGGAAGAAGCTGACCATCATCAGGTGCAAATTCACGGTCAATGAATTCATGGCAACGACTTCGCCTTCCAGGGCCCCGACCAGTTCGGCGAGCGCGGGCGCAGCACGCTCGTGATAGGGGATCCAGGGCCGCGTTGCCTCGTGGTGTCCCAGCACACCCAGCCGCCGCCAATCGTTGAGTTCCTCCTCGATCATTGCCGCGGCGGACCGCGGCTGCAATCCCAAGGAGTGCCCGCCAAAGTAGAGCAGTTTGCGTCCTGAGGCATCGTGGGGGTGGTGAAACTCGCGCGCGAAACCGGCGAGGGGATCCGCCGCATCCCGGGCTTGCGCTTCTGCGCGCTTGAGGTCCGGCGTGGTCAGGAGGGTGCCTGCATGACCGTGCCGCACACGCTGCACGTGCGATGCCGCAGGCTCGAATAGAAGCGCGAAAAGATCTCCGGCAGCTGAGTTTCAATGTTGCCGACCGCAACCCGTTCCAGATAGAGCTGATGGCCGCAGTTTTCGCAGTACCACGAAAATCCGTCCAACTCCTGGGGGCTGCGCCGCCGCTCGACCACCACGCCGACGCTGCCCGCGGGGCGCTGCGGAGAATGCGGCACTTCCGCGGGCAACAGATACATCTCGCCTTCTCGAATTGGCACATCCACCAAGCGGCCGTCTTGCACCGTCTTGAGCACCATGTTCCCCTCGATCTGGAAGAAGAACTCTTCGCTCGGATCGTGGTGATAGTCCTTTCGTGAATTCGGTCCGCCGACCGCCATGATGATGAAGGCGCTGTCCTCAAAGAGTAACTTATTGCCCACCGGCGGCTTGAGCAGCTCGCGGTTTTGGTCGATCCATCGGCGCAGATTGAAAGGCGCAATTGCCGGCATGGGGCCATTATACGGCGCTGAACTTCGTTGCGTTCAGCACGGTCATACGGGGTGGAGGGCGGTATGCGAGTTTATTGGGTCATCGCGGGGGTCGGACTGTTTTTTGCGTTGCCGCTGTGGGCAGCCGATCCGGTCGTCGGCAGCCCGTTGCAGGCCGTCTGGAAGGAGCAGCACCTTGACTTCGCCTACATGGGCCGCACTGCACGCTATTCCTGCCAAGGACTGCGCGAAAAGATGCGCTCGCTGCTCTTGGACCTGGGCGCGCGCCGTGACCTGCAAGTATCTTTGTATTCCTGCGACGAGTCCGAGTCCCTGAGAAGGGGATACCTGGGGCCGCGTCTGAGCCTGGTGTTCTCAACGCCCGCGTTGCCGGATGCATCCGCCAAACCGCTGCATGCCGGCGATTTGGTCCCGGTAAATGCACGCTACGAGCCGTTCACGCTGACCAGCGATGCGTTTAGAAACTATGGGGTCGGCGATTGCGAGTTGGTGGAGGAGTTTGCCCGCGACATCCTGCCGCACTTGAGCACAAGAAATGTCAAGCAGGACATTACCTGCATCCCGTACCAGGCGAGCGGCAGCCGCTATTTTATTCAGGGCGAGATTTTGCGGGCCCCCAGGACTCCGTAAGCAGAGCCAACGCAGCTCACGCGGAAGACTCGGAGGGGTTTCCAGGCGCCGCGCAGGCCACCTGCACGGGTTTGGCGTCCGGCACGTCGAGCCGCAATGCGGTGAGACGATCTCCCCAGACGCATCCTGTATCGAGCCCCGTGACCTCCGCGTTGCTGAAGAACCCCAGGGTTGACCAGTGTCCAAAGACAATGCGCGAACCGCGCCAGCGGGCGTCGCGCGCCTCGAACCACGGGACGAGGGATTTGGTCTGCGCCTTCTTCGGCGATCCCTTGGCGCGAAGCACCAGGCGCCCGTCCGCATCGACATAGCGCAGGCGCGTGAAACAGTTCGCAATGAAACGCAGGCGTTCTTCGCCTTCGAGGCCGTCCTCCCAGCGATCCGGCTGGTCTCCATACAATCGATTGAACAGCTTTTCCGGATTGCGCCGCAGCGCTTTCTCCAGTTCATGCGCGCAGCCGCGCGCCTGGTCCAAGTCCCATTGCGGAGCCAGCCCGGCGTGCACCATGCACACATTCAAATCCGCGTCCTCGTGCATCAGCGGACGCTCCTGCAGCCATTCGAGCAACGCGGCGCGATCCGGCGCGGCCAAGACATCATCCAGCGTGTCATCGCCGCGCAGGCGCGCACCGCCATATGCGACCGCCAGCAGGTGCAGATCGTGATTGCCGAGTATGACGGTGGCGGCATCGCCCAGTGCGCGAATCCGGCGCAGGACTTTGAGCGAATTGGGGCCGCGATTGACCAGGTCGCCGACGAACCAGACCGAATCCTTATCGGCCGAGAATCTCAGGGCGCCAAGCAGCGCGCCGAGTTCCGCGTCGCATCCCTGCACATCTCCGATCGCATAGAGCGCCATCAGGCTCCTAGTGGAGTACTCCGGGCATCGCCAACCTGAAGGGTGCGATCGGCGCGTCAAACTGCTCGCCGTCATCGGCCACCATTTGATAGCTGCCCTGCATGGTGCCCACGGGCGTCTCGATCACCGCGCCGGTCGAGTAGCGAAATCCCTGCCCGGGCTTCAGGTAAGGCTGCTCGCCGACGACGCCATCGCCGCGGGTTTCCTTCACATTGCCGTTCGCGTCCGTGATGATCCAGTGACGCGTGAGCAGTCGCGCCGGGACCTGTCCCTCATTGCGAATTGTAATCGTGCACGAGAATACAAAACGCTTGTCGCGCGGATCGGATTGCTCTTCGATGTAGGAAGTCTCGACTTCCACCCGGATCCGGGGGCTCACAGGTTCCGCCGCTGGAGTTTCCATGAGTTAACTTATTCGCACCGCAAGCACGTCGCAGTGCGCGGCATGCAGGATGGTGTCCTCGGTGAAATTGACCAAGATGCCGAGGCCGTGACGCACGCGGCTGCCAAGCACGATCAAATCGACCGCCTCTTCCTTGGCAACGCGCAGGATCTCGGTTTTCTTGTTGCCGGCTTCGACCCGCACGTTGACGCGCGCGCTCCCGATGCGCGCCGCCAGCTCCTTCAACTTGATCTGCGCGCGCTGCTCCAGATCCTCCTCGATTTGCACCGTCGGCATCAGCGTCTCACCCATCGGTTCGGCCGGCACAAATTCGACTACATGCAGCAGCACCATTGCCGCATTCGAGTACGCAGCCATGTCCCGTCCCGCGATGGCGATCTGTTCGCTCGCGTCAGTCAGGTCCAACAGCACCAAGATTTTCTTGTATCCCGCCATGCGCCTTCGAGTATAACCGAGAGTGGCGGGCGGCGAGCAGGCCGAATTGCGCGGGCGTCAGCGCTTCCGGCCGAAGCTGCGAATCGATGCCGCAGGATTCGATTTCCTCCGGCGTGAGAAACCCTTTAAGACCATTGCTCAGTATTTTGCGCCGATGCGAGAACGCAGCGGTGACCAGCATGCGGAGCACGCCGTCATTGCCGATTTCGAAACGGGGCGTAAGCGTCGGCCGCAGGCGGACGATGGCTGACCAGACTTTGGGCCGCGGTTGGAACGCGCCCGGCCCGACGTCGAAGAGTTTTTCGACTTCCGCCACGGCGGCCAACATGACGGTCAGGCGGCCATAGGTCTTGTTCGCGGGTTGCGCCGTCATGCGATCGACGACTTCCTTCTGCAGCATAAAATGCATATCCGCAATCGCCGCGCGCTGCGACAGCAGCCGAAACAGCAACGGCGTCGAGATATTGTAGGGAAGATTGCCGACGATGCGCAGCGGGCCGCCGTCGGCGCGCAGGCGCTTGAAGTCGGTATCGAGTGCGTCTTCAACATGCATGCGCAGATTTTTGGTGGCGCGCGAATCGGCTTGCAGCGCTTGCGCCAGGTCGCGATCGATTTCGATGACATCCAAGCCGCGCGCGCGCTGCAAGAGACCCCAGGTCAGGGCGCCGCGTCCGGGGCCGATTTCCACGATGCGGTCTTCGGGGACGGGCGCAATGGCGTCGAGGATTCGCCTGATGACGCCTGGATCATGCAGGAAGTGCTGACCAAATCGCTTACGAACCGGCATGATCGTCAGACGCGGAATGCTCGGACGGGCTCCTGGCGCTCGCCAGATCGATGGCCAACGCCACGGCGGCGCTCAGGCTTCCGGTCTCGGCTTTGCCGGAGCGCGCCAGGGACAGAGCCGTGCCGTGATCGACGCTGGTGCGCAAGATGGGCAGGCCCAGTGTCATGTTCACGGCATTGCCGAAACCCACATGCTTGATCACGGGCAGCCCCTGGTCGTGATACATGGCGACGATCGCATCGACGGTCTTGAGAAACCGCGGTGTAAACGCGGTGTCCGCGGGAACCGGTCCCTGCAAGTCCAGTCCCTCGGCTTGAAGTTCCATGATCACGGGCCCGATTATGTCCAATTCCTCCCTGCCCAAATGTCCCGCTTCGCCGGCGTGCGGGTTCAGCCCCAGAACCGCGATCCGCGGCGGCGCCAGGGAAAAATACCGCTCCAAATCCATGTTCACGATGCGTAAGCAGGCACGCAGCCGGTCGCGCGTGATGGCATGCGGCACGGCCGCCAGCGCCAGATGCGTCGTGACCAGCGCCACGCGCAGCTGATCATTGAGCAACAGCATCACGGGCATCGCCGCACGCGTTCGCGCCGCGAGGTATTCGGTATGGCCGCTGAAGCGGTAACCGGCATCCATGAGGATGCTTTTCTGAACGGGCGCCGTCACCATGGCCGCGAACTCGCCGTTGGTGCAGCCATCGCAGGCCCGATCCAACATTTCAATCACGTAGGCGGCGTTGCGCACATCCGGCTGCCCGGCCACAACCTTGCAGGCCGTGGGAATATGCATGACTCGGAGTGTGCCGCTGCGATGCGGCTTGGAAAGCCGCGTCGGATCGTAGTGCTCGAGGGTTAGCGGCAGCCCCAGCGCCTCAGCGGTGGCGGCCAACAACTCTGCATCGGCGGCCACGACCAGGTCGGCTTCCCAATCTCGTTGCGCCAAACTGACGCAGGCATCCGGTCCCACACCGGCGGGTTCCCCCGACGTAATGACGATGCGCGGTATATACACTACATCTTGGTTTCGACGAACGCGTCGTCGCGCAAGCGGCGCAACCACAACTCCGTTTCTTCGTCCGCCTTGCTCTCACGGATCGCGGCAAACGCCTTCTGCCGCCGCACATCGTCCGTGCTGTCATAGGTGCGCGTGCCCAGCATCTGCACGATATGCCAGCCATAGCGGGTCTTGAAAGGCTCGCTGATCTCATTGGGTTTCAGATCCGCGATGGCCTTGTCGAATTCCGGTACGAAGGTGCCCGGACCGCTCCATCCCAAATCGCCGCCATCGGGCGCCGAACCGGGATCCTCGGACGCAGTGGAGGCGATGCCGGCGAAATCTTCTCCCTTGAGGATTCGATCGCGCAGCTTGGCGAGCTTCTCGCTTACGGTCGCATCGTCATCCAATTCGTTCGGCTTCATCAGGATATGCCGCACGTGGATCTGACTGATGATGACCGGGGCTTCGCCGCTGCGGCGCTCGTTGAGTTTCACGATATGGTAGCCGCTGGGTGTGCGAACCGGTGCACTCACTTCGCCCGGTTTCATTTTGACGACCAGGTCCAGAATGAATTGCGGAAGCTGCGCACCCTTGCGCCAACCCAGTTGACCGCCGTCCAGGGCCGTTTGACTGTTGGAATTCGCTATGGCGAGCTGGCCGAAGTCCTCGCCCTTGCCCGCGCGCGAGGCCACATCCTGAGCCTTGTGAGAGATTTCGTCCAGCTGCTGCGGCGTGGCGGCGGCCGGCAGGGACAACAGAATATGCGAGACGTTGAATTCGTCGTTCGCCGCGACGTTCTGTTCGCGCGCCAGAAACTGTTCGAGTTCATGCGGCGAGACATTGATGTGCGATATCACGTCGCGTTGCCTCAGGGTGCTCAAGGTCAGCTCCTTGCGCATCGATTCGCGATATTGCTTGTAATCCACGCCCTGCGCCGCCAGGGCCGTGGGCAGCTGATCGAAGGGGATTTTGTTGCGTGCCGCAATCTCCTGCAAGGCGCCATTCAGCTGCTCGTCGGTAACCGTCAGCCCAACATGCTTCGCGCGCTGCAGTTGAATTTCCTGCAGCACCAAACGATCGAGCACCTGCTGCCGCAACACGCTCTGCGAGGGCAGTTCGACCTTCTGTTCCTGCAGGCGCTTCTCCACCGACGCCATCTGCTCGTCCAGCTCGCTCTTGAGAACCAGGCCGTCATTGACGATGGCCGCGATTCGGTCCAGCAATTCGCCGTGAACACTGATGTCGCGGGTCTGCGCATGGGAAGTCGACAGCAACAGAATCTGCGCGATGAGGATCGCACAGAGTTGGAACACTTTACGCATGGGTCAAAATCCTAAGTAATGCCTTTTATTGGGTGTTCGGGTCGCGGGTCGAATACCCGCGGATCGACTGTTCGAGGAAGGAATCCTCACGCTTTCCGACCGAACTCAACCCCGTCAGTTCCAATTGTAATGCAATCGAGGTGTCCAGTGTGCCCCCGGAGGTGGTGGTGCCGGGACGGATGCTCAGGTAGCGGCGCTGCACCAACTGGATCTTGTAGCAGCAGCTTTTGTACTCGAAACCCGCCACTTGCTCGATCGTTTGGCGATCTTGCAGCGAATATACCCACCGGCCGACGGTGTTCCAGTGCTCTGCGATCGGCCACGCGAAGGAGCCGTCCCATTGCTTGAGAATGCCCTCCTGGAACCGGTAGCCGATGTTTACCACCCGGCTGGGATCGGGGCGGTATTGCACGGAAATCTCCGACTTCTCGGTCTGGGAGGTATAGGGGTTCCATTGGTAGTCGAGGTTGACCCCCAGGTGCTTGTACCCGGTCAGAGCGACTTCCGCCACGATGTCGGACGCCGGAAACGCGCCCTGCGACTGCGATGTGGTGGCCAGCGGCTGTACGAAACCATTGCGATTGAGGCCGAAGGCGTACTCGCCCGGGTAGTACGGGATGAATGGTTGGCCGCGCGCCACCAGCAGCGCATCGCCGGGCAGCGCCAGAGGATTCACGATGGGTACGTTTTGGCCGATCTGCACGGTGCCCGGAATGAATGGATCGGTGGGCAGCCCCACGCGCGGGATGGAAAAATAGCGAATCTGCCCGATGGTCGCCGACAGGTACTGGGTTCCGGACGCGGTGTCGAACAACCGCGTGGTCAACGCAAGCGCCACCTGGTTGGCGTCGCCAATGCGATCCGATCCTACATAACGATTGGTGCGAAACAATTCGGTAAGGTTAAGGTCGGGCAGACCGCTGTCGAATACCGGCAACTCGTTTTGATTGCGATAGGGAACGAAGCTGTATACCAGGCGCGGTTCCAGGGTTTGGGTGCGCTGGCCCTGAGAGCCCGCTTCACGTTCGAATATCAAGCCGGTATCCAGCCGTGCATACGGCAGCGCCCGCGTCGGGGTGCTCGGCATGCCCAGTCCCGCATTCTGCAAATCGTATTGAGTGAAGTCGTAGCCGACAGCGGGTTCGAAGAAGTAACCCGGCCCGCGGCTCGACCAGCGCAGCTCAGGCGAGAGGTTCAGGCGCACGCCGGTGGGACCGGCCCCGCGCAGGAAATTAACGGCTTCGCTGTCGAACACGAATTCGAACTTGCTGTTCTCGATCGGGTACAGCGCGCTCGCCTGGATCCGCGGCACCCTGGAGTAGGGGCGGTTGGTGCTGTCCACCGTCGTATCGATGGTTTGGAAGTTCTGCAGCTGCCCGCGAATGCGCCAGGCATCGTCGTAGTACAACACATCCGCGCGGCGTTCCAGGAAGGTTACGCTGGTTTGCTCCGTTCCCACGGCGAAGCTCTGGAAGTAATTGGTGTCGCTGACGCTGGCGATGTCCGCATCGAAGCGCAGACCGTGCTGGATGTCGGTAACGTCGGTGTAGCGTACATAGCTGCGATCGTTATGCTGCTGCTTGTCGTTGGGCAGAAATGTCGCGTCGAGCTGGCCATGCGAGCTCGCAGTCAAGTAACGGAAATCTTCCGCCAGTTGCACGCCGCGGGCCGTCAACAGGCCGGGCGTGACGGTCAGATCGTAGTTAGGTGCGAGGTTGAAGTAGTAGGGCACTTCCGCATCGAAGCCGTTGCTGCCGGAGTGGCCGAAGCTCGGGAACAGCACGCCGCTCTTACGCTCGTCTCCCAGCGGAAAAGAGATATACGGCGTGTAGAAGATCGGCACGTCCTTGAAGCGCATGGTGACATTGTGTGCGACGCCTTCCTGACGCCTGGTGTCGAGGCTGATGCGCGCTGCATTCAAGCTCCAGTCTTCATGTCCGACCGGACAGCTGGTGTAGTGGACTTGGTCCAACGCCACCTTGCCGTCGGGGTGCACATCGATGTCCTTGGCAAATCCGCGGCCGTTCCGGTCCATGAGCTGAAAGAAGGCTTCGTTGAAATTGGCGCCGCCGACGGTGTCGTAGCTGCCGTTGTCGCTGCGCACCCGCAGCCGCGGATCCAGGAAATCGACCTTGCCCGTGACCGTCAATTTGTCCAAGCCGTAATCGTAAGTGACCGAATCGGCCGAGACGCTGCGTTCGTCCTGGGTTACGGTGACGCGGCCATTGAGCACCGCATTGCCGTCGGCGCCAAGCACGGCGTCATTGGTCTCGATGTGGATGCGATGGTCGTCGGCGGCTATGTCAGGGGGGCGTGTATACGTAAACTTCGGCGGAGCCGGGCAGACATCCGACGCGTAGCCTTGGGTGGCGGCGAAGCAGAAGAAAATGAACGCGGCTCGGAACTGAGAAGCCATGGGCAAAATGCGTCGCCTTAGTCGGTATACTTAAATCGCCGCATTTTGCGGTCTGTGAATGGTCAAGCATGGTCGTATTGGATGCAAGCGATTCCCGTCTGGCGAACTTGACGCAGTGGGTGATCGAGGATTTGGGATTCGCCGGCGCGTCGATCGCACCCGCATCGGTGGATGCGAGCTTTCGCCGCTATTTTCGCGTGACTCGAGATGCGGACTCCTACATCGTGATGGATGCGCCGCCCAACAAGGAAGATTCGGGTCCGTTTGTGAAGGTAGCCAGGATCTTGGGCGGTTTGAATCTCAATGTGCCCATCATCCTGGCGCGCGACATGGAGCGCGGCTTTTTGTTGCTGTCGGATCTGGGCTCGCGCCTATATTTGGATGCGTTGCCGGAGGACGGGTCTGCCGACCGCCTGTATGCCGATGCGCTTCGGGCGCTTCGCGGCATGCAGACCGCCGATGCGCGCCTATCGCAGGATCTGCCTCGATATGACCGCGCGCTGCTCACGCGGGAAATGGAACTATTGCCGGAATGGTTCCTTGAGCGCCACTTGGGCTTGAAACTGGAAGCCCGCGAGCGCGCCATGCTCGACCGACTGTTCGACAGTCTGGTGGATGCCGCCGTGTCGCAACCCCCCTGCTTCGTGCATCGCGACTATCACTCGCGCAATCTTCTGGTCACGCCTGAGAACAATCCGGGGATATTGGATTTTCAGGATGCGGTGTGGGGTCCGGTGACCTACGACCTGGCATCGCTGTTGAAGGACTGCTACATCGCCTGGCCGCCGGCGCGCGTGCGCGAATGGGTGAGGGAGTATCGCGAAAGTCTTCTTGAGGCTGGATTCAAGTTGAGCGCCAGCGCCGCCGAGTTCCTGCGCGGGTTCGATCTCATCGGATTGCAACGGCACATCAAGGTGCTGGGAATTTTCGCGCGCCTGTTCTATCGGGACGGCAAATCGCAATATCTCAACGATCTGCCGCGCGTGCTCAATTATGCGCGCGACACTGCCGCAGGCTACCCCGAGACCGCAGCCTTTGCCGAGTTCATTGTCAGGCGCATCGACCCCGAGTTTCCGGGCGCGCAGCGGCGCTCGCTCGCGTGAGCACCGCGCCCGAGCGCCCGAGGGCGGCGATGATTCTGGCCGCGGGGCGCGGTGAACGGATGCGGCCGTTGACCGACACCACGCCGAAGCCGTTGCTCCGTGTGCACGGGGAGACATTGATCGAACGGCATGTGCGGAACCTGGCGCGCGCCGGCATCGAGCGCATTGTCATCAATCTGGCCTGGCTCGGCGGCCAGATCCGCGACTATTTGGGAGACGGCGCGCGTTTTGGCGCCGTTATCACCTACAGCGTGGAAGAGCCGCGCGCCCTCGATACCGGCGGCGGCATCTTTCGCGCGCTGCCGCACCTGTCTCGAGGGCCTTTCGCGGTGGTCAACGGCGATATTTACACGGACTTTCCATTCCAGACGCTGGCCATCGACGCAGAACACGATTCACACCTCGTCCTGGTCCCAAACCCCAGCTATTTGAAAGGCGACTTTGGCCTGGATCGCGGCGAGGCGCTGGCCACCGCCGCCGAGTTATTCACCTTTGGGTGCATTGCCGTTTACCGCAGCACCTTCTTCGCCGATTGCCGAGATGGCGTATTTCCCATGATGCCGCTGTGGCGGCGTTCCATGGCGGCGCGACGATGTTCCGCGGAACTGTATACGGGACAATGGGAAGACGTCGGCACGCCGGCGCGGCTGGCCGCTCTCAACGCGGCGCATGGGGCGCCCGGCGCCTAAAGGACTTGGCCCAAGCGGCGCACACCTTCGCGGATATCGCTCTCCTTCATGCGCGAATACCCCAGCATGAATCCCTTTCTCGGCGGCGCGGATAAGAAATAGGGCGAGATGCCGTACACAGCGACGCCACTCGAGGCGGCCCTGGCGATCACTTCAGCCTCCGAAACACGCGCGGTTGGCCAAAGCGCAACATGGGCGCCGGCGCCGTAACCGGTCACTTCCACCCGATCGCCCAAGTATTTGTCGATGGCATCGCGCAGCGCTTCCCGGCGCGCGGCATTCCTGCGCCGAACACGCCGCAGGTGGCGCTCGTACAGGCCGCTCGTGATGAACTCCGCCAGCGTTTCCTGTTCCAGCGTCGCAGTGTGCCGGTCGCAAAGCCATTTGGCCGACGTGAACACGGCGATGAGCGGCTTCGGCACGACCAGGTAGCCGATGCGCAGCGAGGAGAATACGGTGCGCGAAAAGGTGCCGATATAGATGACGCGACCCTCGGCGTCCAGGCCCTGCAGGGATTGCAGCGACTGATCTTCGAAGCGGTATTCGCCGTCATAGTCGTCCTCCACCACCAACGCGTCCGTGCGCCTGGCCCAATCGACCAGATTCAAGCGGCGCGGCAGGGAAAGAATGGCGCCGGTGGGAAACTGGTGCGAGGGCGTGACGAATAGCATCCGCGTCCCGTCGGGAATCTTGGCAGGATTCAAGCCGTCGCGATCAACCGGCACGGGCAGAAGCCGTGCGCCTGCAGTGCGCAGAACTTCTCGTGTGCCTTGATAGCCAGGGTCCTCGATGGCGATACGATCGCCGCGATCGATCAATACGCGTGCGACCAGGTCCAATGCCTGCTGGGAGCCGCTCACGACGATTACCTGCGATGGCTCGCAAATGACCGAGCGCGAGCGGCGCAAGTGCACGGCGATCGCCTCGCGAAGCGCCGCGCTGCCGCCGGTGGGGCCGTAGTCAAGGCGCCGCACCGACGCCTTGCGCGCATTGCGCAACAACATGCGGCGCCACATTTCAAAGGGAAACACCTCGACGTCGCTACGGCCGTACGCAAAATCGTAGCGTACCGGCGGGGACGGCTTGCCCAGAAAGTTGGCTCTTGTCGCGGCACTCACGGCGCGCCCATAACGGGACAATCGAACCTTGACGCGGCTGGCCTTAAGGCTGGCTCGGCCGGCGGCCAAGACATCCGCAACATACGTTCCCGAGCCCGCGCGGCCGACCACGAATCCTTCCGCGAGCAACTGCTCGTATGCCAGCACCACGACGGTTCTGGAAACGTGCAGCTGTTCCGCCAGCTCCCGCGTCGAGGGCAGGCGTTCGGCATTGCTCATGACGCGGCGCAAGATCGCCTGGCGGAACCAGAGATAGATCTGGCGCGAAAGCGGTTCTTCGCCGTTCAGAAGTGGTATGACGAATGACACAAATAGTGGATCTTTTCAAATACCATAGCATCCCGCAGGCTTGGCCGATGAAATTCTTTGCAACGGGCGCGTTGCTTTGCGCCGCCTTGAGCGTGTCTGCACCCGCCACGGCGCAGCCGCCGTCCACAGCGGCCGAACGCCGCGATGGGCAGCATGATTTCGACTTCGAGATCGGGGTATGGAAAACCCATTTGAAGCGGCTGGTTCATCCTTTGAGCGGTTCCAGCACCTGGGTGGAACTCGACGGTACGACCGTGGTGCGCAAGGTGTGGAGCGGTCGCGCGAATCTGGCGGAGCTCGAAACCGACGCAGCGTCGGGGCATCTGCAAGTGCTGTCCTTGCGCCTCTATGACCCGCAGTCGCGACAGTGGAGTCTCAACACCGCCAACGCCAACGGTGGAACCCTGAGCGTACCGACCATCGGTGAATTCAGAGATGGACGCGGCGAGTTCTTCGATCAGGAGTCCTTCAACGGCCGAACCATCTTGGTGCGAAATGTGTGGTCGGACATTTCCGCCGATTCATGCCGCTTCGAACAGTCGTTCTCGGATGACGGCGGCAAAACCTGGGAAGTGAACTGGATTGCGGTGGACACCCGCGTGAAATAGAGGACAGGCCATGAATATTCTTCGTTTGTCGATTGCCGTACCCGTCGTGACCGCTGTGATGGGCGCCGCCTATCTGGCGCAGGCATCGCAGGATTACCCGCAACCTGCGCCCTTCAAGCCGAACTTGAGCGGTCTGCATGACTTTGACCTGCGCGCCGGCGAATGGACTGCGCACCACCGCCGTTTGAAAGAGCGGTTGGCGGGCAGTCACGAGTGGGTGGAATTCGAGGGTACGCAGAGCTTTCGGCTTCTCATGGATGGCTATGCCAACGAAGACGAAAATGTTCTCAACATGCCCGGCGCCGGCGCATACAAGGGTGTGACGCTGCGCGCATACGATTCCAAGAGCGGGCAGTGGGCAATCTGGTGGTTGGACGGCCGCACGCCGTTCGGCGACCTGGATCCCCCCGTGAAAGGCCGCTTCGTGAACGGCGTCGGCACGTTTTATTCCGACGACACGCTGCGCGGCAAGCCGGTGCGCGTGCGCTTTGTCTGGTCGAACATCACGGCCGACTCCGCGCACTGGGAACAGGCTTTTTCCCCGGACGGCGGCAAGACCTGGGAGGTCAACTGGATCACGGATTTCAAGCGCGCGAGGTAGGTGCCTGTCTGAGCATTCCGCGTAGGGTACAATTGAGGGCATGTCCGAGTTCAAAGGCATCCCCGTAACCACTGAACCGCGGCCGGCGCGCAGCGGTGAAAAATACACGACGCCGCAAGGCTTTACGGCGATCAAGGACGGCATCAAGCAGTCGCATGCGGGCGCCGCCAACCCGCGCAAGCCGCCGTGGCTGCGTGCGCCGCTGGCCACCGGCGCCGCATTCGGCACGGTGAAGCAAATCGTGCGCGAACACCGCCTCAGCACGGTGTGCGAGGAAGCGAAGTGTCCGAACATCGGCGAATGCTGGAACGCCGGCACTGCCACGATCATGTTGATGGGCGCGGTATGCACGCGCGCGTGCCGCTTCTGCGCCGTCGATACCGGCAATCCGCGCGGCTGGTTGGATGCGGACGAGCCGCAAAATGTTGCCAAGTCGGTGCAACTCATGCGTCTCAAGTATGTGGTTCTGACCTCGGTGAATCGCGATGACCTGCCGGACGGCGGTGCGGCGCACTATGCGGCTGCGATCCGCGCCATCAAGAGTCTGAATCCGGACACCGCCGTCGAAGCCTTGACACCGGATTTCCAGGGCATCATGGCGGATGTGCACACAGTGCTTGACTCAGGTTTGGATGTCTTCGCGCAAAACGTGGAAACCGTGCGGCGCTTGACCCATCCGGTGCGCGATCCGCGCGCAGGCTATGAGCAGACCATCGGTGTACTGCGCGCGGCGAAGGCCTATAAACCCAACGTGTTGACCAAAACCAGCTTGATGCTGGGATTGGGCGAAACGGATGCGGAAATTCGCGACACCCTGGTGGATCTGCGCGCCGCGCAGGTCGATGTGCTGACCCTGGGCCAGTACCTGCGTCCCACGCCGAATCATTTGAACGTCGAGCGATTCGTTACCCCGCAGCAATTCGACGAGTATCGCCGGTGGGCCCTGCAATTGGGGTTTCTGGAATGCGTCTCGGGTCCGCTGGTGCGATCGAGCTATCGCGCCGAGCAGGCGCTGGCGCGCAACAATGCCGGACTCGACAATGCGATGCTCGCGGTCAAGGCAGCCGGAGCATGAGCCAGGCGCCGCTGATTCGCGATCTCGGGCTGGCACCGTACGAGCCGACCTGGCGCGCCATGCAGAAGTTCACCGATGATCGGCGTGATGAGACGCCCGATGAACTTTGGTTCGTCGAACATCCGCCCGTGTTCACGCTGGGATTGAACGCCAGCCGCGAACACTTGCTTGCGCCGGGCGACATCCCCGTCGTGCAAATCGATCGCGGCGGCCAGGTGACTTACCACGGCCCGGGCCAGCTGATGATTTATCCGCTGCTGAACTTGCGGCGGCTGAAATTGGGGGTTCGTGAACTGGTGATGGCGCTGGAGAACGCCGTCATAGGGTACGCGGCCGGACTCGGCATTGCAGCGGCCGGCTCCAGAAATGCGCCGGGCGTGTATGTCGACGGCGCGAAGCTTGCCAGCGTCGGCCTGCGGATTCGCCGCGGCGCGTGCTATCACGGCATGGCGCTCAACGTGTCGCTCGACCCGCGGCCGTTCGAACGCATCAATGTGTGCGGCTATAAGGACTTGCGCGTCACGCGGCTCGCCGATCTCGGCGTGAATGCCAGCCTCGGTGCCGTGGCGCGGGATCTGACGCCGCATCTGCTGCGGCAATTGGGCTACGAATCGCCGCGCGCGCGCGGCTACAGCGCCATCAACACCGACTTGCAGGCGGTCAATTCGCGATAGATCTTGTCGAGTTGTTCGCGGCTGGTGGCATGCACCACATAGGTCAGCGCCAGAAAATTGCCGTCAGCGCTGGTGCGGGTCTTCACGCTGGAATCGGCAATCGGTCCGGCGTGGCGCTCGACGATGGCTTGTGTGAGAGCCCGCAGATCGCTGTCATGCCGACCCATGACCTTGATCGGAAAATCGCTGGGAAAATCCTGGGGCGCGCCGCTCATAGCGCCGGTGTCTTGCCCAATTCGCGGATATAATTGACAAACGCCAGATGGATTCGCTTGAACAGGGGCCCGGGGACGCCGCTGCCCACGGCGGTTCCATCGAGTTTGGTGACCGGCAGCACGCCGCGGGTCGAGAACGCCAGCCAGATCTCGTCGGCGCCGCGCAACGCCGACTCCGGAACGGCTGCGCTGCTATTGCGAATGGACAATAGATCGGCGAGTTCGGTGACCACATCGCGCGTCGTGCCGGGCAGAATATGATGTCCGTTCGGCGGCGTATGAATGACGCCGTTTTTCACCACATGCACGGTCGTGGATGACCCTTCAGTGAGTTCGCCATTTTCCAGCATGATGGTTTCGAAGGCGCCGGCATCCGCGGCAAGTTTCTTGAGCAGGATGTTCGCCAGCAGCGCCGTGGCTTTAATGTCGCGGCGCGCCCAGCGGGTTTCCGTTGCGGTGACAGCAGCAACGCCGTTCTCGAGCAGGGCCGCAGGCAGCGGATCGAGTTCGGTACAGTAGGCGAACAGGGTCGGCTTCAGGCCCTCGGGCCACGCGTGGTTGCGGCCGAACTCGGCGCCGCGGCTCACTTGCATGTAGAGATGGCCATCGTAGGCAGAATTGCGCGAAATCAGCTCCTGGCATACATGCGCCCAGTCGCCATGCGACATCGCGGGCGGCATGCGAATTCCCCCCAGGCTGCGGTTCAGCCGGTCCAAGTGCTGGCGCAAACGGAACGGGCGCGCGCCGTACACCGGCACCACTTCATAAACCGCATCGCCAAAAAGAAAGGCACGATCGAACGGCGATACCGCGGCCTCCTGCAGCGGCAGGTAGGCACCGTTCAAATAGCAGATGGGCAGCGGGCCGCTCATGCGAACCACAGGCGGATGGTGTCAATGAGGCGCCGCCACCAGCCACCCGCCGCCACGGGTTTCAAGGGATGCAGCGCCGCGCTGGCCAAGACCTGGCTGCCATTCAAGACGCGCAGCGTGCCGACGTTAGCGTCCGACCCCAGCGGTGCGATCAGCTTGGGCTGAACGTCGATGGCCGTTTTCACATCGGACTGGCCGCGCGCCAGTGTGATGTACAAATCATCCTTGATGCCCAACTCCCAGGTAGGCTGCGCCGCCTTCCAGACGTGCGTGCTGGCGAGCATCGCGCCGCCCTTGGCAATGAGTTTGGTGTCGAAAAAAGTAAACCCGTAGGTCAAGAGCGCGGCGCTGGCATTCTCGCGCGCCTTCATGCTCGTGGAGCCCAGCACGACGGATATCAGGCGCATGCCTTCGCGATGCGCCGACGTGACGAGACAGAAGCCTGCGGAATCCGTATGCCCGGTTTTCAATCCATCGACGCTCGGATCTTTCTCGAGCAAGCCGTTGCGATTCTGTTGCTTGATGCCGTTGTGTTCGAACTCCCGCACTGAATAATATTTATAGTACTGCGGGTAATCCCGGATCATGGCAATCGCCAGCAAGGACATGTCGCGTGCGGTGGTGTAGTGCTGCGGCGAAGGGAGCCCCGAGCTGTTCTCGAAATGCGATCCGACCATGTCCAGACTCTTGGCGGTCGAATTCATCAGCTGCGCAAAGGTATCCTCGGTGCCGGCGACGCGTTCAGCCAGTGCGATGGTGGCATCGTTCCCGGACTGCACGATCATGCCGAGAATCAGATCGTTCACTGATACGGGCTTTCCCAGCTCGATGAACGTGCGCGAGCCCTCGGAGCGCCACGCATGCTCGCTGACCGTGACCATGTCCTCCAGTTTGAGCTTGCCTATGCTGAGCTCGTGGAAAACGATGTAGGCCGTCATCAGCTTCGTAAGACTGGCCGGCTCCATGCGTTCCGTCGGGTTGCTCGCCGCGAGAACTTTGTCGGTCTGGTAATCGACGAGAATATAGGAGCGCGCATCGACTTGAGGAGCGCCCGGTATTCCCCCCACCACCGGCGCGGACGCGGCGGCGGCAGCGGGCGCGGTTGCGACAGGCGAGGCCGCCGCATGTTTTGTGTGAGGTTTGGCTGCCCAGCAGGTGGCGGCGCAGACGGCCAACGAAAGACTTGCGAGGAAAAAACGAAGCATTTAGTGCATATCCCTAGAAAGGTCGGCTAGTTTAAGTATCGTCGCGCGCCTTAGCAATTAGTCGAGCGCCAGATGAGCATCGTTGACGCCGACGCGTTCGAGAGCCGCGACAATGCGATCGAACTCCGCCACGCTCGGAACCGGACCGATGCGCACTCGGTACATTCTGCGGCCGGCAATTTCATTATCGCGCACGAATACCTTGCCATAACCGCCGCCGCGCAATTTCTCCACCAGCCGCTCGGCGTTCTTCGGATCGCTGAAGGCGCCTGCTTGAATGAAGAGAGCGCGCGGAACGGCAACGTTTGAGACGCCGCCAGCCGATGAATCCGAGGCTGGCTCGGGCGCAGCCGCGGATTCCGTGGGCGCCGGCGGCGTGGCCTCGGCCGCGGTGAGCGGCGTTGCGGTCAGCGGCGCGGCGACCGGTGCGGCGTTGGGTGCGGCGCTGGGTGCTGCGTTGGGTGCTGCGTTGGGTGCGGCGACCGACGCGGTGAGCGGGGCGCCAACCGAACCGGGCTCGAGGGTGCGCACCTCTACCATGGCGGTGCCGTTGCGCAACATGTCGAGTTTGGATGCCGCGGTATAGGAAAGATCGATGATCCGATTGCCGACGAAGGGTCCGCGATCGTTGACGCGCACGACGATGCTGCGCCCGTTTTGCAGATTGGTCACGCGCACATAGGCGGGCAGGGGCAGCGTCTTGTGCGCGGCGGTCATTGCATACATGTCGTAAGGCTCGCCGGTCGAGGTGCGCACCTTGTGGAAGCCGGGCCCATACCAGGACGCGACGCCGCGTTCCACGTAACCTACGCCCGAGGAGAGCACGAAGTAGCGCTTGCCCATCACATCGTAAAACGGTGGATTGCCGTTGCGAGACCGCGGCTCGATCCTCGGCACCATATCGGGCACGGACTCGGGCGACAGTGGCCGTTCTGCCGGCGGCGGGATCGCGGGCGCGGGGCTCGGGGTCTCGGTGCGCGGCCGCGCACTGAAGCACGCCGCCATCCCGACCGCGACCACCACGCAGAACGGTAAGGCGAGCGCGCGCGACGATCTCACGGCGTCGTCGCGGGTGCGGCGGAGGTGGCGAGCTCTGCGGCGTCGTTTAGCTGTACGCGTTGTTTTACAGCCGCGGCGAGTTCGTAGACGGCCATTGCATACAGCGCGCTGTGGTTGTATCGGGTGATCACAAAGAAATTGTTGTAGCCGACGCGCCAGTGAACGCCGTCCGCCTCGTCGGCGGCGATCAGAATGGCAGGCGCGTCAGGCGCGAGCGCGGCATCGAAGCTGACCCCCTTCGCCGCGAGTGAGCCCACCGTTTCCGACAGGGCCAATTTGCGGCCATCCAAATCGCCGGCCTTTTCAGGAGGAACCGTGGCTTCGGAGAGAACTGGTTCACCGGCATTCCAGCCGTGCTCCTTCAAGTAGTTGCCGACGCTGGCGCAGACATCCGGCCAGTCGTTCCACAGATCGATGCGGCCGTTCGCATCCGCGTCGACGGCGAAGCGCCGGTAGTTCGAGGGCATGAACTGCGGTGCGCCCATGGCGCCGGCGTAGGAGCCTCGTAACGTCTTGGGGTCGAGATGCGCGTCGCGGGTCAGCAATAGAAACTGTTCCAGCTCATCGCGAAAGAATTTCTCCCGCGGCGGGTAGTCGAAGGAGAGCGTAACCAGCGCATCGAGCACCCGGTAAGTGCCGGTCAGGCGTCCGTAGTAGGTTTCAACACCCAGGATGGCCGCGAGATATTCGGGTGCGACGCCCGTCTTGATGCTGGCTTCATCGAGTGCCTGGCGATGGGCGGTCCAAAATTCGCTGCCTTCGCGAATGCGCCGCTCGTTGATGAAGATCGGGCGATACTCATACCAGAGCTTGGCTTTTTCGGCCGGCTTGGCCATGGCGTCGAGGATGGCCGGTTGACTGTCCGCCGACTTGAGCAGCTTGCGCAGCGCCCGCTTCTTGAAGCCGTAGGTGTCGGCCATGTGAGCGATGAATTCCTTGACCTCAGTGCGCTTGATGTCCAGCCCTGCGGCAGGTTCCGGCCCAAGCGCGAGAAGTGCGGCGCAGAGAAGCAGTGCTCCGGCAAGTGGATTTCGCACGATCTTAAGAACCAATCAGCTTGCGATGCGAATGCAGCGCCATCAGGATGCCGAATCCGGCGAGCAGCGTGACCATGGAGGTGCCGCCGTAGCTGATCAGGGGCAGAGGCACGCCGACCACCGGCAAAATGCCGCTGACCATGCCGGAATTGACGAACACGTACACGAAAAAGCTCAAGGCGATGGCGCCGCCCGTCAAGCGCGCAAAGGTGCCCTGCGCCTGCATCGCCAAGTACAGCGCGCGGCCGATCACCACGCCGTACAGCGTCAGAATGAACAGTTGTCCCATGAGCCCGAATTCCTCGCCGATGACGGCGAAGATGAAGTCGGTGGAGCGCTCCGGGAGAAATTCGAGCTGGGCCTGACTGCCGTTCATGTAACCCTTGCCGAAAAGATGGCCGGAGCCTATGGCGATTTGCGATTGGATGATGTGATAGCCGGCGCCGAGACGATCGGTCTCAGGATTCAAAAAGGTCAAAATGCGCTGCCGCTGATAATCGTGGATGAAGTGCCACGCGCCCCAGGCGGCGCCGCCCAACAACGGAATGGCGATCAGAATCAGCCGAATCTGCAGGCCCGCCAACAGCATGACGATGAGGCCGGAGGCCGCGATCAATAACGCCGTGCCCAGGTCCGGTTGCGTGACGATCATCGCCGTGGGAACGGCGATCAGCACTCCCATGACCACGAGGTCCAGAAAAGTCGGCGGCAAGGGCCGTTCGTGCATATACCAGGCGCATGCCATCGGCACCGCGAGCTTCATGATCTCGGAGGGCTGGAAGCGCATGAAGCCGATGTCGAGCCAGCGTTGCGCGCCCTTGCCCACATGCCCCGTCACATCGACCACGATCAACAGCAGCACCCCGAGCACATAGGCTACGGGTGCGAACATGCGCAGGTATTGCGGCGTCGCGAACTTGGCGAGCGCCAGCATCGCCGCCACCGCGATGCCGATATTCACGAGATGGTGCTGCACCATTCTCCAGTTCTGACCCGAGGCGCTGTACACCACCAAGATACCGATCACGACGATGATGGCCAGCACGCCGGTAAGAGGACCGTCCAATCCCAGCGCACGCAAGGTGCGGCCGCCGGCGGTCAAGGTGCGCCGGGTACGCGAAGGCGAGAATTCATCGTAAATCAAGGATTAACGCTCATGTACTTTACCCATGACACCGATGAGCACCGGCCAGAGCAATGCACCGATGAAGGGCGCAAGCCAGCGGCTGAAGGTGGTCACGGGGTTGCCGGTGGCGCCGTCAACCCAGAAAAGAACGAATTGATAGCCAGTGAGCAGCGCGAACACCACAAGACACTGAGAGAGCATCGAGAACACCCGGATGCGCAGCCGCAGATTCGTGGCCCAGGCGCCCATCAGCGTGAGCGCCAGCGCGTGCTGCCCCAAGACCACACCATGAATCACGTCGAGCGCCAACCCGGAAAAAAAGGCCAGCGACAGGCCGCCCGCGCGAGGCGACTCGATGCACCAGTAGAACACCACCAGCACCAGAAAATCGGGACGAAACGCGTCGAGCACCGCCGGCAGGGGCAGTACCGCGAGCGCGAGCGCGACCAATGCCGACAGCGCCATGGGCATTCGCCGGATTCGCGTTTCGCGCATCATTTCTTGGGCACCGGCGTGGGCTTTGGCGCCGGCTGCAACTCCGCGGCCTGCGGTTTGAGCCACACGAAGAGCAGTTCCTTCGAGCGATCGAGTGCCGCCGCAGGTTTGACGTCGACGTCGGCGAGCGACTGTGCCGGATCGCGTTTGACCTCCGCGATCGTGCCGACCGGATAGCCCGCTGGAAATCCGCCGCCGAGGCCGGAGGTAACCAACAAATCGCCGGCCACCACATCGGCGCTGGTGGGCAGATAGGGCAGCTTCAGGCGATTGATGTCGCCGGTTCCCACGGCCACGGTGCGCAAGCCGTTGCGATTGATCTGCACGGGGATGGCATGTGCCGGATCGCTGACCAAAATGACCTCGCTCGTGAGTTGCCCGACTCGAGCGACCTGACCGAACACGCCGCCCGAATCGAGGACGGCCTGTCCTACATAGATGCCGTCGCCCGCACCCTTGTCCACCAACACGCGCTCACGGAAGGCATCCAGGTCCACGTTCATGATATCGCCGATGACGAATCGTTCCGTCACGCCCGCGGTACTATCGCGCAACGCCCGTAGCCTCACCGTTTCGGCTTCCAGCGCCTCGTAGCGCTGCAGCCGAAACTGCGCCACACGCAGCTCGGCCTCGAGCCTGGTTTTGTCGGCACGCAGCGCATCGCGCGTCGTGACGCTGTCGCGAAACCAATGCCAGCCTTCGAAAGGCGAAGCGACGGCAATTTGCACCGGATAGGCGACCACCGAAAGCAGGCGGCGGATCTTTCCCAAGTGATCGAAGCGCTTGTCGACGATGATCAGTGCGAGGGCGAGCAAGGAGTACAGAACGCAGCGGAACAGAAGTCCCGTAGGTCGACCGGATGCCTCGGTACTACGAAAGGCGACCATGGATCGAGGAATCCCTTGTCGCTAGCATTACTCCAGTCCGAAAATGCCGGGTCCGTGTTCCTCGGTGAGTTCGAGGATCCGGCCGCCGCCGCGTGCAACGCAGGTAAGAGGGTCATCCGCGATGACCACAGGCAAACCGGTTTCTTCCATGAGCAATTTATCGACGTCGCGCAGCAACGCCCCGCCACCGGTCAGCACGATGCCGCGTTCCGCGACGTCGGCGCCGAGCTCCGGCGGTGTCTGTTCGAGCGCCTGCTTGACCGCGCCGACGATGCCTTGCAACGGTTCCTGCAGCGCTTCGAGAATTTCGTTGGAGTTCAGGGTGAAGCTGCGCGGCACGCCCTCCGACAGATTGCGGCCCTTGACCGAGATCTCGCGCACAGTTTGACCGGGATAGGCCGAACCGATCTCCAGCTTGATGCGCTCCGCCGTGGCTTCGCCGATCAAGATGCCGTAATTGCGGCGCACATAGTTGGTGATGGCCTCGTCGAACTTATCCCCGCCGATGCGCACGCTGGCCGCATACACGATGCCGTTCAGGGAGATGACCGCCACCTCGGAGGTGCCGCCGCCGATGTCGAGCACCATGGAACCGCGCGCCTCTTGCACCGGCAGGCCGGCGCCCACGGCCGCGGCCATTGGCTCGGGGACGATGTCGACGCTCCGCGCACCGGCGCCCTCGGCGGATTCCTTGATGGCGCGCCGCTCGACTTGGGTGGAGCCAAAGGGGACGCAGACCAGTACTCGGGGAGAAGGGCTCAAGAACCGGTTGCCGTGCACCTTCTTGATGAAGTACTGCAGCATTTTTTCCGTATAGGTGAAATCCGCGATGACCCCGTCCTTCATGGGCCGAACCGCGGTGATGTGGCCGGGGGTGCGGCCCAGCATGTTCTTGGCTTCGACCCCGACCGCGACGATGATTTTGCCGCCCCGCGTCGGTTCATCCTGCACTGCGACCACCGAGGGTTCGTTCAGAACAATCCCGCGTTCGCGGACGTAAATGAGGGTGTTTGCGGTTCCAAGATCGATTGAGAGGTCATTGGAGAAATAACCTCTAAGGCGTTTGAACATGTGGAATTTTCTTGACTATTTGGGGTTGAAAAAAGATCGGCTAATGTAACAACCGACACGACATATCACAAGGCAACGTGTATCATCCCTAAAGCTTAATTTGCGTGAGTTGCTGCGCATTTTGAGCACCAACCCTATGAGCCTGACCCGTCAAGACGTCGAAAAAATCGCGCACCTTGCGCGGCTGTCCATCACTGCGCAGGAGATGCCGGTCTACGTGAGCAGCTTGTCGAGCATCGTCGACTTCGTCGATGAGTTGTCGCGCACGGACACCGAGGGCGTCGTGCCGATGGCGCATCCGCTCGACGGCCAGCACCAACGCCTGCGAGCCGATGTGGTGTCGGAGAGCGACACACATGAGAAATATCAACTCAACGCACCGGCCGTGACCGCGGGCCTCTATGTGGTGCCGCGGGTGATCGAGTAGACGATTAGGCTATTCTTGACTGATGCTGCATAACCTTTTCATCGGCGAACTCGCCGAGCGCCTCAGCCGGCGGGAAATCTCCAGCGTGGAACTCACCCGGCACTTCCTGAGCCGGATCGAGCGCCTGAACCCGGCGCTCAATGCATTCATTACCCTGACGGGCGATCAGGCGCTTAGCAGTGCTGCCGCGGCGGATGCCCGGTTAGGCAGGGGCGAACGAGGCCCCTTGCTCGGCATCCCTCTCATTCATAAGGACATTTTCTGCACAGATGGGGTCAAGACCACCTGCGGATCGCGCATGCTGGACAACTTCATCGCACCCTATGATGCCACCGTGGTGACGCGTCTCAAGGGCGCCGGTACCGTGATGCTGGGCAAGTCCAACATGGACGAGTTCGCCATGGGTTCCTCCAACGAGACCAGCTACTACGGACCGGTCAAAAATCCGTGGGATACGGCCAAGGTCCCCGGCGGGTCCTCCGGCGGTTCGGCCGCGGCCACAGCAGCCCGCTTGGCCCCGTTGGCCACCGGCACCGACACCGGCGGTTCCATTCGCCAGCCGGCCGCCCTGACGGGTGTGACCGGACTGAAACCCACCTACGGTCGGGTGTCCCGTTACGGCATGATTGCCTTCGCTTCCAGTCTCGATCAGGCGGGAGTGTTCGCACGCAGCGCCGGGGATGCGGCCGCGGCGCTGCAAGTGATGGCCGGCTTCGATCCGCGCGACTCCACCAGCGTGGATGTGCCGGTACCGGACTATTCGAAGACCTTGAGTCAACCCCTCAAGGGTATGAAGATCGGTCTGCTGCGCGAATTCTTCGCAGACTTGGAACCGCGCAACGCGGCGCTCCTCGAGGATGCATTGAGTATTTTCACGGGCTTGGGTGCCGAAACACGCGAGGTCAGCCTGCCGCACCTGCCGCTGTCGGTGCCCACCTACTATGTGGTGGCCCCGGCCGAGTGCTCTTCGAATCTGTCGCGCTTCGACGGCGTGCGCTACGGCTACCGCTGCGAGAATCCCAAGGACCTCATGGATTTGTACAAGCGCTCGCGGGGCGAAGGGTTTGGCGCCGAAGTAAAGCGGCGCATCATGACCGGCACCTATGTGTTGTCCGCCGGCTATTTCGATGCCTACTATTTGAAGGCCCAGAAGGCACGCCGCCTGATCACGGATGATTTTCGTTCGGCCTTCGAGAAAGTCGATCTGGTGATCGGACCCACCACGCCGACGCCGGCCTTCGATATCGGCGCCAAGATGAATGATCCGGTACTCATGTACTTGAATGATATCTACACCATTGGCGCGAACCTCGCGGGTCTTCCCGGCGTTTCGGTGCCCTGCGGCTTCGTCGACGGCCTGCCCATGGGCTTGCAGCTCATCGGACCGCATTTCGCCGAGGCGAAATTGTTGAACGCCGCGCACCAATACCAGCAAGCCACCGATTGGCACACGCACGCGCCGCGCGGGTACGAGTCATGAGCGACTGGGAAGTTGTCATCGGCTTGGAAATTCACGCGCAGCTCGCCACGAAATCGAAGATTTTCTCGGGGTCGGCGACCGCTTATGGCGCACCGCCGAATACCCAGGCCGATCTGGTCGACCTGGCCTACCCCGGGGTGCTCCCGGTGTTAAATGCCCGCGCCGTGCAAATGGCGGTGAAGTTCGGCCTGGCGGTCGATGCCACGGTGGCGCGCCGCTCGGTGTTTGCCCGCAAGAATTACTTCTATCCCGATTTGCCGAAGGGCTACCAGATCAGTCAGTACGAGTTGCCGGTGGTTGCGCGCGGTTCGCTCAACATCATGCTGGACGATGGCGCGGTAAAAACCGTGGGCATTACGCGCGCGCACCTGGAAGAGGATGCCGGCAAATCGCTGCACGAAGGCCTGGCCAATGCCACCGGGATCGACCTGAACCGAGCCGGCACGCCGCTGCTGGAGATCGTCTCGGAGCCGGATATGCGATCCGCCAAAGAGGCGGTCGCCTACATGAAGAAGGTCCACACGCTGGTGCGGTATCTCGAAATTTGCGACGGCAATATGCAAGAGGGCTCTTTCCGCTGCGACGCCAATGTGTCCGTGCGGCCGCGCGGTCAGGAGAAATTCGGCACGCGCGCTGAAATCAAAAACTTGAATTCGTTCCGATTCGTCGAGAAGGCGATTCAGTACGAAGTGGCGCGTCAGGTCGAGCTGCTCGAGAGCGGCGGCAAGGTGGTGCAGGAAACCCGCCTGTACGACTCCGACAAGGACGAGACCCGCTCGATGCGCTCCAAGGAAGAGGCCAACGACTATCGTTACTTTCCGGATCCGGACCTGTTGCCGGTTGAATTCGACCAGGCGTTCATCGATGCGGTGCGGGCGACCCTGCCCGAACTGCCGGACCAGAAGGCGGCGCGATTCGCGCGCGACTTCGGACTCTCGGCTTACGACGCCGGCGTCTTGAGTGCCAGCCGCGAACTCGGCGCCTATTTCGAAGCGGTGGTGGCGGGGTTGAACGCGAGCCACGCGAAGCTCGCGGCGAATTGGGTCATGGGTGAATTATCCAGCGCGCTGAATCGAGACACGGTCGATATCGAGAATTCGCGTGTCAACCCGGAACAGCTGACCGGTCTCCTGAAACGAATCGTGGACGAAACGATTTCAGGCAAGATCGCCAAGGAAGTGTTTGAGGCCATGTGGTCCGAGGGCAAGCCGGCCGATGCCATCATTGAGGCGCGTGGATTGCGTCAAATCACCGATGCGGGTGCGATCGAAGGCGTCATCGACGCGGTAATCGCGGCGAACCCGAAGCAGCTCGCGGATTATCGAGCGGGTAAGGACAAGCTGTTTGGGTTCTTCGTGGGACAGGTGATGAAGGCCACGGGTGGGAAGGCCAATCCCGCGCAGCTGAACGAAATGCTCAAAGCCAAGTTGGGCGGCGGCCATGCATGACCGCGACACGCTGCATCGCTTTCTGTTCGAACGCTACCCTATCCGCGGACACCTGGTTCATCTGGACGCCGCCTGGCGCGCCCTGGTTGAGCACCGTGAGTATCCGGATGCGATACGCGAGACCTTGGGCGAAGCGGTCGTGGCATCGCTGTTGCTCGCTGCCACGATCAAGTTCGAGGGCGTCCTGTCGTTGCAGTTGCAGGGCGATGGTCCGATGCACCTCCTGCTCGCGCAATGCACCAGCGGTCTGGGGGTTCGGGGCCTGGCTCGCTATCGCGACTTGGGCGCCAATGGGACGCATAAAATCAACGAACTCATCGGCGACGGCAATCTCACCGTGACTTTGGAAACCGATGAAGGCGCGCAACGCTATCAAGGTATTGTGCCCATTGAGGGCGAACGCTTGGCCGCCTCGTTGCAAGCCTACTTTCAGAATTCGGAGCAATTGCCGACGCGGCTGTGGCTGCATGCCGACGCGCAAGGCGCCTCCGGCATGCTCCTGCAGAAACTCCCGGGTTCCGATTCGCTGCCGGCCGCCGACGCCGCCGCGATCGAGGACGCCTGGCGACGCGTGCAGCTGATCGCCGACACACTGACGCCGGAGGAACTGCGCACGCTGGCCGATGCGGAGATTCTGCACCGGCTGTTCAACGAAGACGATCTGCGATTGTTCGAGCCATCGCCCGTGTATTTTCGCTGCCGCTGTTCGCGCGAGCGCGTCGCCGGCATGCTGCAGGGCCTAGGCGAAGCCGAAACCCGCGGCGTGATCGCGGAACGCGGCAAGGTCGAAGTGCACTGCGATTTTTGCAATCGCGCCTACGTCTTCGATGCGGTGGATGTCGAGCAGCTGTTCAAAGCGCCGGTGGCCGCCGACAGTGGCAGTCACGCGAGCACGCGCGTTCACTGACCTTACGTTAGCGGCTCCGCGATTGATGGTCGCCGCTGCGGTGCTGTCGCGCGCCGCGACGCTCGGCCTCGTATTAATGGGTACGGCGCACGCTCAGGACAGCGGACATGGCGTCGAGGACAGCGCGCATGGCGTCGAGGACAGCGGGCGCAGCGCCGCCGTGGCCAGCCGCGGCGCCGCGGACAAACCTTTTTATTCCTCATTCGTGCCGATGCCGCCGGCGGCGGCATTGACCGCGCTCGGCAGGCGGCTGTTTGCGGATCCCAGCCTGTCGGCTTCGGGAAAAATGTCCTGCGCGACCTGCCACGATCCACAGCACGATTTTGGGCCGGCCAACAACCTGCCCGTGCAGCGCGGCGGGGCGGACGGGCGGCGTTTCGGCGTGCGTGCCGTGCCCTCGCTCAAGTACACGCACAACGTGCCCCCGTTCACGGAACATTTTGTCGATGACGACGGCGATGACAGTGTCGATCAGGGGCCCGCGGGAGGGCGAACCTGGGACGGGCGTTCCCAGTCATTCCACGACCAGGCGCGCCTGCCATTGTTCTCGCCTTTCGAAATGGCCAATACCCGTGCCGCCGCCGTGCTCGCACGCGTGCAGGCGGGCTACGCGGCGCAATTCCGCGCCCTCTTCGGGGAGAAGATCTTTGCGGACGAGGGACTCGCCTTCGCGGGGCTGCTCATGGCGCTCGAGGCGTATCAACAAAGCCCCGCCGAGTTTTATCCTTACAGCAGCAAGTACGATGCATTCTTGAGGCAGGAGGCCTCGTTGAGCACGCGGGAACTGCGCGGACTGGCCGCATTCAACGATCCCGAAAAAGGCAACTGCGCCCGTTGCCACCCCAGCGCGATGATCAAAGGCGCGCTGCCGCAGTTTACGGACTTCGGCTTCGCGGCGATCGGCGCGCCGCGCAATCGGGCCATTCCCGCCAATGCCGATGACCGGTACGTCGATCTCGGCTTGTGCGGCCCGTGGCGCGCGGATTTGCAGGGCCGGCACGAATACTGCGGGCTGTTTCGCACGCCCTCGCTGCGCAATGCGGCGCGCCGGCCGGTGTTCATGCACAACGGCGTGTTTCGCTCGCTGACCGAGGTGGTGCGCTTTTACGCCGAGCGCGACACGCAGCCGCAAAAGTGGTATCCGCGCGCAGCCGATGGCCGCATTTTGAAGTTCGATGATTTGCCTGGCGCCGATGTCGCCAATCTGGACAAGCAAGTCCCATTTGATCGCCTGCCGGGCGATGCGCCCGCCTTGAGCGAGCAGGACATCGAAGACATCGTCGCATTCTTGCAGACGCTGACGGACGGTTTTCACTGAGGCCTTGCGAGACGTCTAACCCTGGCCCAAGGTGATAATCTCCCGGCCTAGCGCAAGGACCTTGAAACACCTGAGGGATGGCAATGATCAAGCGCAAACAGCGCATTCCGATGCGCGATCTTTCGCAACTGTCCGGGGAGGATGCCGACACCGCCCTCAAGCATCGCGTCAACGGCCGCGACCTGAATCTCTTTAAAGTGCTGATGCATCATCCGGCGCTGGTGCGGCGCTGGACGGTATTCGCGGGCCATGTGCTGCGCAAGCAGACTTTGCCGCCGCGCGAGCGCGAACTGCTCATACTGCGGATCGGCTGGTTGAATCAGGCTGAATACGAATGGGCACAACATGTCGAGATCGCCAAGCGCGAGGGCATCAGCGAAGCGGAAATCGAACGCGTCAAGCTGGGGCCGACGGGCCCGTGGGCGGCCGAAGACGCCATCCTGCTGCAGGCTGTCGATGATCTGTTCGAGAACTCGGTGGTGTCCGATGCCACCTGGAACGCCCTGACCAAAAAATACTCTACGGAACAAATGATCGATCTGGTATTCACCATCGGTCAATACAACTTGGTTTCCTGGGCCTTGAATAGTCTGGGTGTGCCGCTCGACGACTTTCTGCCGGGAGCCCGATCGTGAGGCTGCAAGGCAAGGTTGGCATTGTAGTGGGGGCCGGTCAGACGCCGGGAGACACCATCGGCAATGGGCGCGCCGCGGCCATCCTGTTCGCACGCGAAGGCGCCAAGGTGCTGCTGGTGGATCGCGAGCTGCAGCGCGCCGACGAGACCGCGGCAATTATTGCGCGGGAGGGCGGTGAGGCGCGCTGCATGGCCGGCGATTGGACTCGTATCGCCGACTGCAAGGCCTACGTCGCGGCATGCATTGCCGCGTGGGGGCGCGTCGATTTCCTGCACAACAACGTGGGCAGCGGTGCGGGCGACGCGTCGCCGGCGGATATCGCCGAGGAACCCTACGATCGCATCATGCAGATCAATCTGAAGGGCTGTCTGCTCTCCTGTCAGGCGGTGCTGCCGGCGATGCGCGAACAGGCCTCGGGCACGATCGTGAATATCTCCTCGATCGCGGCGGTGGCCTACGCACCGGGACTAACCGCGTACAAATTATCGAAGATCGGCATGAACATGCTCGGCCAGCAGCTGGCCTTGAGCAACGCCAAATACGGCATCCGCGTCAACACCATCATGCCGGGCCTGATGGACACGCCGATGGCCATCGAGGGGCAGGCCAATGCCCGCAAAATGCCGAAGGAGCAGGTGCGCGCGGAACGCGATAAACGGGTGCCCCTCAAGGCGAAGATGGGAACGGCCTGGGATGTCGCCTATGCCGCGCTGTTCCTGCATTCCGATGAGTCGGCCTTCATCACCGGCGTCGCGCTGCCGGTGGACGGCGGTCAAAGCGCGCGGATTGGCTAGAGATCTATGCTCCCTTGAAATCATCGTGCGCACGCGAATCCTTCATCGAGGGTTCCCACACCAACAGCCACGGCTCGCGGCAATTCAAGCTGTACATTCCGTCGCGCTATACGGGCCAGCCCTTGCCGCTGCTGGTGATGCTGCACGGCTGTCTGCAAGATCCGGATGATTTCGCGCTCGGCACGCGAATGAATGCGATCGCCGGGGAGCACGGCATCTTCGTGCTCTATCCCGCGCAAGCGGAAGCGGCCAATCAGACTCGATGCTGGAATTGGTTCAACGCCGCGCATCAGCGGCGCGATCAGGGCGAGCCGTCGATCATCGCGGACATGACGCGCGAGATTATCCGTTCCTACAGCATCGATGCGCGGCGCGTGTACATCGCGGGCATGTCGGCGGGCGGCGCCATGGCGGCCATCATGGCCGCGACGTATTCGGAACTGTACGCCGCGGTCGGCATTCATTCCGGCATGCCCTTTGGTGCGGTCCAGAACTTTTTTGCGGCGATCGCGGCCATGAAGGATGGAGCGGCAAGCGGCGCGCGGCTGCCTTCCAAGTGCATTCCGCTCATCGTATTCCACGGCGATCAGGACATCATGGTGAATTCGCGCAATGCCGATCAGATCATCGCCCAGTGGCTCGGCGCCCCTGCGCTCGAGCGCCAAGAGTCCTCGATAGCGCAGGCCCAGGAAGGCAACAGCCGCGCGTTCACGCGCACGACTTATCGCGACGCGGCGGGCCATACCTTGGCAGAGAACTGGCTGGTGCACGATGCCGGACACGCGTGGTCGGGCGGCGCCGCCGCCGGTAGCTTTACGGATGCGGCGGGACCCGACGCCAGCCGCGAGATGCTGCGATTTTTCTCAAGCGTATCGGCGGATGCGGCGGGAGAGCAGGGCGGCTTGCTCAAACGCATCAAGAAGCGGCTGCGCGCCCTCAAGGTTGCCGGCGCCGGCTAGTTCCTTTTCTGCAGCCACGCCGTGACGGCGGCGGGAACGGTCTTGCGCGTCTTGCCGCCGACGTACAGACCGATGTGTCCGGCATCGATTTCCAGGGCCTCGTAATCCTTGCTGCCGATATGCGCGCCCAGAGGAATGCTGGCACTCGGCGGCACCAGATGGTCCTTCGATGCAAAAATGTTCAGCAGCGGCGCGGTGATATCTTTGAGCCGCACCGGTTTGCCGGCCAGCGTCAACTCGCCGCGAATCAGTCGATTTTCCTGGAAAAACCACTGGATGAATTCGCGAAACGCGGTCGCCGGCTGATCGGGGCTGTCGAATATCCATTTTTCCATGCGCATGAAATTCTCAAGCTGCACGCGATCGCCCTGCATTTGCAGCAGATTGACGTACTTCTGCTGCGTCAGGCGGAATGGCATCAACGACAGATAGACGAGGTTCAAAAAATCTCCCGACACATTTCCAGATTGCGTCAGCAGTCCGATGTCGATGTGTTGCGCCCACTTCGACAGCAGGTTTTCAGGGGTCTTGAAATCGACCGGCGTGACCATCGTAATCAGTTGCGCAACCTGCGTGGGGTGGAGCGCGGTGTAGCAAAGACTCATGGTGCCGCCCTGACACACTCCCAGTAATGTGAGCGAATCAATGGCGTGTTCTTTGAGGACAAACTCAACGCAGCGACGCAGGTACCCGTCGACGTACTCGTCGAAACTCGAGAATCGGTCCGCGCCGTCCGGGTAGCCCCAATCGAGCAGATACACATCGAGTCCTGCATGCAGCAGCTCGCGGATGAAGGAGCGGTCCGGCTGCAGATCGAGCAGGTACGGCCGGTTGACCATCGCGTAGCAGATGAGGAGCGGCTTCAAGCCTGCGGACCGTGCCAGCGGCGCGTAGCGATACAGGCGAATCTTGTCTTCGCTGTACACGCAGCGCTTTTCGGAGGTGCCGACTTCGACCTCGCCCAGGCCGAGCATGGTCTTGAGCACCGATCGGCCGCTTGCTTGCATCGCGGCCGCGCTTTGCAGCAACTCGGCGAGTGAATCGGGCGCGGTGCTCATTTTTTCGCGCGCTTGGTGGGCTTCCCGCGCGGAGATGGCGCGGCGCGCAACGCGGCGGTGAGCGCACGAACCTGTCGATGCAGGGAGTCGACCTCCGCTCTGCTCGGCAAGTCGAGGTGCCGCGCAAGTTGCTCGGTGAGTTTTCCGCGCTCGACTTTAAAGGCGCTGGAGATATTGCAGAGCTCCGCCAGCAAGCGTGCGAAGCCATCGCTGTGCGCGGCTTGTGCGTACGCACCTTCCGCGCAGTCGATCCACGCGTCGTAAAGCTCGGCCGGCGATTTGAGGGCCTGCGGGGCGGCATCGACGCGCTTTTTCATGACATGAAACGCGTCCTGCATGACGGCGGCGTTTTGCTGCGCGAATTCGGCATAGCGCTGCTGAAACTGCCGGCTGAGATCGAGCAGCCGCTGGGCGGTCTCTTGGTACTCGCGGCCCAGTCCCAGTGCCGGGACGCCGGGGAACATCTCCGCAGGATTGACGCTTCCCATTCCCAGCCGGTCGACGAAATCTTTCCACGGTGCCAGGTGCGGCGGCGGCATCGATGGGGGCAGCCCGGCGCTCGACTGATCCGCCAAGCGCGCCAAGAAGTCTTGAATCGCGCCGGCCTGGTCAACCCAGGCTTTTAGAAACCCGGCGCTGAACGCGTGGGCGCCGGAAAAGGGTCCCTGAGCGCTCATCTCAGGGTTCTATGCAATGCATTATTTTCATCAGTTTTAGGGTTTAAATCCCACTTTTCCGCATTTGTGCATTGCATACTATCGGCGCTATGCTAAACCCTTGAGTTGGCCGGGCAAGGCACCATAGAAACAATATGTCAAACGAACGCCTCATCAAAAAGTACGCGAATCGGCGCCTGTACGATTCAACGGAAAGCCGCCACGTGACGCTCGAAGACATCCGCAAAATGATCGTCTCGGGCGCAAAAGTAAAGGTGATTGACGACAAGTCCGGTGAGGATCTCACGCGGGCTGTCCTGCTGCAGGTGATCGCCGAGCAAGACCAGTACGGCACGCCGGTGCTCAGCACCGAATTGCTGGAGGCCATCATTCGGTTCTATGGAAATCCTGTCCAGGAGATGCTGACAAAATACATGGAGCAAAGCGTGGGTTCGCTGGTGCGCCAGCAAGAAGCCATGCGCGCGGAGATGACCAAGGCGCTCGCGGGGCCCATGGCGCCGCTGGCCGAATTCGCCCGCCAAAACATGGATCAGTGGTCAAAGATCCAAGCCTCGATGATGTCCGCGTTCGCCGGCACCAAGCCGGAATCGCCTGCGCCCGAACAGGACCCGCAGCCCAAGAGCAAGTGAGAAATCGGAACATGAAGATCAAAGACAAAACCATCGTGATCACCGGCGCCGGACGCGGAATTGGGCGCGCACTCGCGCTGCGCTTTGCCGGCCAAGGAGCGCACGTCGCGCTCCTTGATATGAACGCGGAGGATCTCAAGACGGCGAGCCGGCAGTGCGCCGAACTCGGGGTGCGCGCGATGGCTTACACAGTCGACGTGTCGCGCGAGGACGAGGTGTCGGCCGCGCTCGATGCCGTCGTGCGCGACTTTGGAGCCCTGGATGTCATCATCAACAACGCCGGCATCGTCAAGGACGCGCTGCTGGTCAAGGTGAAGGACGGCGAGGTGGTCGGCAAGATGTCCTTGGAGCAGTGGCGCGCGGTGATCGATGTGAATCTCACCGGCGTATTCCTGTGCGCGCGCGAAGCCGCCGAACGCATGATCAAGCTCGCCAAGGGCGGCGTCATCGTCAACATCTCCAGCATTTCCCGTCACGGCAACGCCGGCCAGTCCAACTACTCCGCCGCCAAGTCCGGCGTTGCCTCCATGACGGTCGTGTGGGCGAAGGAACTGGCGCGCTATGGGATACGCGTCGGCTCCATCGCGCCCGGCTTTACGCACACCGACATCCTCGCCTCGATGAAGCCCGACGTGCTCGAGAAAGTCATCGCGCCTGTTCCGCTCAAGCGATTGGGCCAGCCCGATGAGATCGCGCACGCCGCGCAGTTCATCGTCGAAAACGACTTTTTCACGGGGCGCTGCCTAGATCTGGACGGCGGCCTGCGTCTCTAGCGCAGCGCTCAATAGAATCCGGGACACGCGTCGTACACGCCCCACCGAGCAGGCGAGCAGATCGTCCGTGACCGTCGCCAGCTCGATCGGCATGCCCGTCGAGTCCTTAAGTCCGAGTTGACCGGCGACCAATTTTTCCACGGCCTCCGCTTCGTACTCGCATACCGTGCGGTCGAGCTGGGGGTCGGTGTGCGCCAGAAAATGCGTGAGCTCGTGGAGCAGCGTCAGCAGTTGTCTCTCCTTGCTCAAGCCGCTGCGCAGAACGATTTGCCGGTCACCCATTCGGCCCAGCACCCACGGGCTTAACGGGGTGCGAAACACCGCGACGCCCTGCAGGGCGGAGAACTGTTCCAACCGATCGATGAAGTGCTGCAGCCGCATGGCTCGATGCTGGCAGATCATCAGGCGCCCGACAATGCGGTAAGGAGGGGACGCCCGTTTCTCCCGCAACGCGTTATTTCAGAGTAATATTCAAATTATGTTAAAACAATTATATTCTAGATTTGATTTATATATCAGTCAGTTATGAATTTTATCCACAAGAATCGGCTCGTTCAACAAGTTATTTTGCATTGCATACTTTTTTCGGTATAATGGCCCCATCAAGTTGATCGTTACCAGATTTAAAGGAGCCACCATGACCCAGCCCACATTCGATTTCAGCACCCTGTTCGACACCTACAAGACCGCCATGGCGCCCGTATTTCGCGCGCAGCAGGAAGGCTTGAAGACCCTCGAGCGTCTTGCCCGTTACCAATTCGCGGTCGCCGGCGACTACTTGGAGTGGAGCATAGGCCAGGCCAAGGCCAGCGTCGGTCCGAAGTCGGCCGCCGATCTGATCGGTCAGCAAACGACCCTGAATTTGTCCTTGAGCGACAAGCTGCGCGCCCGCGCGGAAGAGTTCAGCAAAATCGCCACGGAAACCCAAGGTGCGGTGACTGCGTGGCTGGACGAAACCAGCGCAAAGGTCGCTGACAAGGCGAAGAAAGCCGCCTAACTTCGAAGTTTAGCGCGTCAAAGAGAAGGGCGACCACGGTCGCCCTTTTTTTTTACAGGCACTATCGCGCGTGCCATCATGAATACCGGGGGAATCATATATGGCTGAATCTGCACAAGGTTCGAGCGCTCAAGAGCAATTGACCCGCGAAATGCGCGCGCAGTTGGCGGCGATCACCGGGGGTCTGGCGCCGGACGACTATGCCCAGGCGTGGTGGGATTGGTATCTGAATATTGCGCAGGCGCCGCAAAAGCAGACCGATATCGCGACGACCGCTTTCAAAGCCATGATGGACAATTTTTCCTTCGCCATGCAGGCCTCGACCGGCAAGGCGCTGGCGCCGGCCGCGGACGATGCGCGCTTTGCCTCCGACGCTTGGAAGCAGTGGCCTTTCAACATGATGGCGCGCGGCTATCTCAACTGGGCCACGGTGCTTAAGCAGGCGACCACCAATGTTCCGGGCCTGGCGCCGCGCAGCGCGGATCTGGTCGGATTTTCCACGCGGCAAATGCTCGATGCGACATCCCCCGCCAATCACCTGATGTCGAATCCGGAGCTGCTGGAGCTGACGCGCGAGCAATCGGGGCAAAACCTCGTGAGCGGCTTTCAGAATTGGCTCGAGGACTTAGGTAGGACCCTCAAGCACGAGCAACCGGTCGGCACGGAGAATTTCAAGGTCGGCGTCAATGTCGCTGTCACGCCGGGCCAGGTCATCTTCCGCAATGAGCTCATCGAGCTCATTCAGTACGCGCCCACCACCGCCACCGTGCATCCCGAGCCGGTGCTCATCGTCCCGGCGTGGATCATGAAGTACTACATTCTCGACTTGTCGCCGCAGAATTCATTCGTGCGCTATCTCGTGGAAAAAGGTCATACGGTATTCGTGATCTCGTGGAAGAACCCGAACGAGACCGATCGCAATTTGGGGATGGATGACTACCTCGACAAAGGCATCCGCGCCGCGCTCGATGCCGTCGCGGCCATCGTTCCCGGCGGCAAAATCCACGCGGTCGGCTATTGCATCGGCGGCACCCTGCTGACGATCGGCGCTGCGGCCTTGGCGCGGGAAGGCGATCATCGTCTGGCGTCCATGACACTGCTGGCCGCGCAAATGGACTTCAGCGAACCTGGAGAATTGTCCTTTTTCATCAGTCCGAGCCAACTGGCGATGCTTGAGGCGGTGATGCACAAGGCCGGGGTGTTGAGCAGCGACAAGATGGGTGCGGCGTTCGGCCTGCTGCGCTCCAACGATCTGCTCTGGGCGCCGGCCATCAATACCTACCTCAAGGGCAAGCGCGAAAAGCTCAATGACCTGATGGCCTGGAACAGCGACGGCACGCGCATGCCCTGGCGCATGCACAGCGAATACCTGCAGCAGTTGTACCTGCAGAACGATCTTGCGAATGGGCGATTCAAAGTCGGGGGCGAGTCCATTGACTTGAAGGCCATTACGCTGCCCATGGTGGTTTTCGGTACCGAGACCGATCATGTCGCGCCCTGGAAATCGACCTACAAGGCGCGGGGGTTGACGCGCTCCGCCGACTACACCTATGTGCTGACGAACGGCGGTCACAACGCCGGCATCGTCTGCGGTCCGGTTCACCCGCGGCGTCGGTTCCGTGAGCTGACCTGGAAGGATTCGACCACGACTTGCGAAGCAGCGGAGTGGCTCGACAAGGCCACGCTGCACCAAGGCTCGTGGTGGCCCTGGTGGCAGGAATGGCTGGTCGCTCATTCCGGACCGCAAACTGCGGCGCCGCCCGGCATCGGCAGCACTGCAAAGGGTTACAGCGTTCTCGGCGATGCGCCGGGAGAATACGTGTTGCAGCGATAGCGAGGGGACGATCATGGCGAAGCAAACCAGAATTGCGTACGTAACCGGCGGAATGGGCGGCATCGGCTCCGCGATCTGCGATCGGTTATGCAGCGAAGGCTACACCGTCATCGCGGGCTGCGGCCCGAATTCCACGCGCAAGGAAAAGTGGATAGGGGACATGCGCGCCAAGGGCTACAACGTGCATTGTTCCGAGGGCAACGTGGCCGATTGGGACTCCACGGCGGCGGCATTTCAGAAGGCGCGGTCCGAGGTGGGCGAAATCGACATCCTGGTGAACAACGCCGGCATCACCCGCGACGGGACGTTTCGCAAGCTCACCAAGGATTCCTGGGACGCGGTGATCAACACCAACCTGAATTCATTGTTCAACGTCACCAAGCAAGTCATCGACGGCATGGTGGACCGGGGCTGGGGCCGCATCATCAACATCTCGTCCGTCAACGGCCAGAAGGGTCAGTTCGGGCAGACGAATTATTCCACCGCGAAAGCGGGTATCCATGGTTTTTCCATGGCGCTGGCACAGGAGGTCGCGGCGCGCGGCGTCACCGTGAACTCCGTCTCGCCGGGCTATATCGGCACTGACATGGTGCGGGCGGTGAAGCCTGAGGTCATGGAAAAGATCGTTTCATCGATTCCCGTCAGGAGGCTCGGCGACCCGGGGGAAATCGCTTCCATCGTGGCCTGGCTGGCTTCGGACGAATCGGCGTTTGCGACCGGCGCCGATTTTTCGGTGAACGGCGGCTTGCACATGGGCTAGCGCTACGGCGCCGAGGACTTGCCTTACAGGGCCGATACCCCCGCGAGTGTGGTCAAGCTCTGCGCACGGGTCAGTGCGATGAACTCTCTTATATAGGCCGCATCGGCGCCGGCGCGAGTCGTTGCGGCATAGAGTTCGCAGCGCAGTCCCGATTGCCCGATGGGCCGGGAGACCACGTAACCACGCTCGATATAGTTGCCCACCGTCCACGAGGGCAGCGCGGCAATGCCGCGGCCGCTCGCGACCAGCTGCAGGATGGCCACCGTCAACTCGGCGGTGCGCCGCTTCGGATTGACGTGTGCCGGGGTCAGGCAGTGCTTCATGACATCGAGCATCTCGTCCGGGACGGGATACGTGATCAGCGTTTCAGCCGCAAAATCCGCGGCCTCCAGCCAGGGTTTGGCAGCGAGGCGATGGCGCGGGCTCATCAGCGCCACGCTTTCATAGCGGAACAGCGGGCTAAACGTGACGTTGGGGTGGGCCTCTTGCGGATCATGAATGATGGCCAATTCGGCCTCGCCGTGATCGAGCAGCGGCAAGGGGTTCATGAGAAACCCGGAAATGATGTCGAGTTCGACTTCGGGCCACAGCGTCCGATATGCATCCATCGCCGGCATGAGCCAATCGAAGCAGTTGTGACATTGCACGGCGACCCGAAGGGGGCCCGCATGGCCCTGCGCCAAACGCGCCACGTCGCGGCCCGCGTCGGCCATTTGGGGCAGCACCACCCGCGCCAGGGCCAGTAACCGCTGGCCGATCGCCGTAAATCTTAACGGCCGAACATTCTTTTCAACCAGGGCGGCCCCATAGTGACTTTCCAGGGTTTTGAGCTGGTGCGACAGGGCCGATTGGGTCAGAAATAGCCGCGCTGCCGCCTTGGACAGGCTGCCGCACTCGGCCAGAGCCAATAAGGTCTCCAGATGCCGGATTTCCAGGGCAGTAGAGGACATGAGCCTAATTCATTCCGAGTATTAGAATAATGAGATTGAATCAAATCGTAGGCTCTTGCATGCTTAATGTCGAGGTAGTCCCAAAAGAGTAGGTATGGCCGATCCGGTGGTGTCATTCGAGTTCTTTCCGCCCGGCGATGAGGCCATGGCGCAACAGCTCTGGCAGTCCGTGCAGCGGCTCGCGCCCCTGCGCCCGAGCTTCGTGTCGGTGACCTATGGCGCCGACGGCTCGACCCGGACCCGCACTCACGAATTCGTGACGCGCGTGATGCACGAAACGGATCTTCGCGTGGCGCCGCACTTGACCTGCGTCGGCGCCTCGTGCGCAGAAGTACTGGCGATCGCCGCGTCTTATTGGAATCTTGGCGTGCGCCACCTGGTCGCGCTGCGCGGCGATGCGCCCGCGGCGAACCTGTCCGCCGACGGCCGCTATCGGCCGCACCCGGATGGCTTCGCCTACGCCTCCGACCTGGTGAGCGGTTTGCGGCAGGTCGGGGATTTCGAAGTGTCCGTCGCGGCATATCCCGAAGGTCATCCAGAATCAGGCGGTATCGAGCCGGAGCTGCAAAACTTGAAGCGCAAGATCGATGCCGGCGCCGGCCGCGCGATCACGCAGTTTTTCTTCGAGACGGATGTGTTCCTGCGCTTTCGCGACCGCTGCGCAGCGGAGGGCATCAAGGCGGTCATCGTCCCCGGCATCCTGCCCATCACGCGCTTCCCGCAGTTGCTGCGCTTCGCGGCGCGCTGCGGTGCCTCGGTGCCGGATTGGCTGCGCAGCCGCTTCGACGGTTTGGACGATGATCCGGACACGCGCCGCATGATTGCCGCAAACGTGGCCATCGAGCAGGTGCAGCGACTTCGTCAGCACGGCGTGGACGAGTTTCATTTCTATACCTTGAACCGCGCCGAATTGGCCTATGCCATCTGCCACGCCTTAGGTATACGGCCGCGCGTCAGCGAAGCCCGAGTGGCCTGATGCCGACGCCGCGCTCCCAAACCCGGGCGTTCGCCGCGCTGCTCGAGCAGCGTGTGGTGATCTTCGACGGCGCCATGGGCACGATGATCCAGCGCCATCGCTTCAGCGAAGCACAATTTCGCGGCGAGCGATTCAAGGCGTGGCGCAGCGATCTGCGCGGCAACAATGACCTTCTGAGCATCACGCAGCCGGCAATCATCGCGGACATTCATCGCGCCTACCTTGATGCGGGCGCCGATGTCATTTCCACCAACACGTTCAATTCCACGGCCGTGTCACAGGCCGATTACGGCATGCAGGACCTGGTCGGCGAGTTGAATCTCGAGGCGGCGCGGCTCGCCCGCCAAGTCGCGGATGAGGTCAGCGCCGCGACCGGCGTGCAACGTTTCGTAGCCGGTGCCTTGGGTCCCACCAACCGGACTGCGTCGCTGTCGCCGGACGTCAACGATCCCGGCTTTCGCAACATCAGCTTCGATGAGCTGGTGGCCGCGTACACCGATGTCACGCGCTCGCTCATGGACGGCGGCGTCGACATGATTTTGATCGAAACCATTTTCGATACCCTGAATGCGAAGGCGGCGCTGTTTGCGGTGCGCGGGGTTTTCGACCAGAAGGGCATCGAACTGCCGATCATCGTCTCGGGCACCATCACGGACGCCTCGGGCCGGACCTTGTCGGGCCAGACCACGGAGGCGTTCTGGAATTCGATCCGGCATGCCAAGCCGATGGTGGTGGGGTTGAATTGCGCCTTGGGCGGCAAGCAGCTAAGGCCCTACGTGGAAGAGCTCTCGCGCATCGCGGATACCTATGTGTGCGCCTATCCCAACGCAGGGCTCCCCAACGCCTTCGGCGAATACGACGAAACCGCGGATGAGACGGCCGAAACGTTGCGCGAGTTTGCCGCCAGCGGTTTTCTCAATATGGCCGGCGGCTGTTGCGGAACGACGCCGGAGCATATTCGCGCCATCGTTCGTGCCCTGTCGGGCCTCGCACCTCGCGCGATCCCCAGCATCGAATCGGCTTGCCGCTTGAGCGGCCTGGAACCTTTGACCATCGATGCGAGCAGCTTGTTCGTCAATGTCGGCGAGCGCACCAACGTCACGGGATCCGCGAAGTTTCGCAAGCTGATCGAGGCCGGCGACTACGCGGCCGCGGTCGATGTGGCGCGCCAACAAGTTGCGAACGGCGCGCAGATCATCGATGTGAACATGGACGAGGGCATGCTCGACTCGCAGGCCGCCATGGTGAAATTCTTGAGCCTGATCGCCGGCGAGCCGGACATCGCGCGTGTGCCCGTCATGATCGACTCCTCGAAATGGTCGGTGATCGAAGCGGGCCTGAAGTGCGTGCAGGGCAAGGGTATCGTCAATTCCATCAGTCTCAAGGAAGGCGAGGCGGCATTCCTCGCCCATGCCCGATTGTGCCTGCGCTATGGCGCTGCGGTGGTGGTGATGGCCTTCGATGAGTCCGGCCAGGCTGACACGATCGACCGTAAGGTGAGCATCTGCGAACGGGCGTATCGGATCCTGACGGAACAGCTGCGCTTTCCGCCCGAGGACATCATCTTCGATCCGAACATTTTCGCCGTGGCGACCGGCATCGAGGAACACAATCGCTACAGCCTGGACTTCATCGAGGCGACCGCGGCCATCAAGGCGCGCATGCCCGCCGTGTCCGTCAGCGGCGGCGTCAGCAATGTGTCGTTCTCCTTCCGCGGCAACGATCGGGTCCGCGAGGCCATGCACTCGGTTTTTCTCTACCACGCGATTCGCGCAGGATTGACCATGGGCATCGTCAATGCCGGCCAGCTCGCGATTTACGAGGACATCGATGCGGAGCTGCGCGAGCGGGTGGAAGACGTGATCCTGGCGCGCCGCGCGGACGCGACCGAGCGGCTCCTGGAGATTGCCGAGCGCTACAAAGGCGGCGGCGCGCAGAAGCGCGGCGATGACCTCGAGTGGCGCAAGCTGCCCGTTGCGGAGCGTTTGCAGCACGCGTTGGTCAAGGGGCTGGATGAGTTTGTATTCGAGGACACGGAAGAGGCGCGATTGCAGGCCAAGCGGCCGCTCGACGTCATCGAAGGACCCTTGATGGATGGCATGAATGTGGTCGGGGACCTGTTCGGTGCCGGCAAGATGTTTCTCCCGCAAGTGGTCAAATCGGCGCGCGTGATGAAGAAGGCGGTGTCGGTGCTGATCCCCTACATCGAACAGGAGAAGTCCGGCGCGAGCCGTTCCAACGGCAAGGTTGTGATCGCCACGGTCAAGGGCGATGTGCATGACATCGGCAAAAATATTGTCGGCGTGGTCCTGCAATGCAATAACTTCGAGGTCGTGGACCTGGGAGTCATGGCTTCGTGCGAAAAGATCCTCGAGGCCGCCACGCGCGAAGATGCCAACCTCATCGGCTTGTCGGGACTCATCACGCCGTCCCTGGACGAGATGGTGCACGTCGCCAAGGAAATGCAGCGCCTGGGTTACAAGCAGCCGCTGCTGATCGGCGGGGCGACGACATCGCCTGCGCACACGGCAGTGAAGATCGATCCGCAGTATGCGGGGGCTGTGATTTATGTGAAGGACGCGTCGCGCTCGGTGGGCGTCTGCCAACAATTGGTCACCAAGAGCACACGCGATGCCTATGTGGCGACCATCAAGGCCGACCACGAGCGCCGGCGCGAGCAGCACCGCAATAAAGGCGCCAAGGCGCCGCAGCTGTCGCTGACTCAGGCGCGCGCCAAAAAATTCAAGATCGACTGGGCGTCCTATGCGCCGCCGGTGCCGACATTCCTGGGACGCAAGTCCTTCGAGGATTACCTGCTCCGGGAGCTGGTGCCCTATATCGACTGGATGCCTTTTTTCAACGCCTGGGAATTTGCCGGCAAATTCCCGGACATTCTGCAGGATAAGATCGTGGGCGAGGCGGCGAGCAGCCTGTATGCCGACGCGACTCGCATGCTGAATCAATTGATCGACGAAAAATGGCTCAAAGCCCGCGCCGTGATCGGATTTTTCCCGGCCAACAGCGTCGCCGACGATGACATCAATCTGTTCGTCGACGAGAGCCGGCATGCCGTCGCACTTAGACTGCACAACTTGCGCCAGCAAAAATCCAAGCCGCAGGATCAGGCGCAGCTTTGCCTGAGCGATTTCGTGGCTCCGATGCAGTCGGGCCGCGCCGACTACCTCGGCGCGTTCGCGGTGACCGCCGGGATCGGCATCGAGGAGCATGTCGCGCGCTTCGAGGCGCAGCATGATGACTACAGCAGCATCATGCTCAAGGCGCTGGCGGATCGTCTGGCCGAGGCCTTGGCGGAGCGCCTGCACGAACGCGTACGCCGCGAATTCTGGGCCTATGCGCCGCATGAGCACCTCGACAACCTAGGGTTGATCCGCGAGGAATATCAGGGCATCCGGCCGGCGCCGGGCTATCCGGCCTGTCCAGATCACACCGAAAAGGCGCTGCTATGGCGCCTGCTCGATGCCGACCGCACGGCGGGCATTCGTCTGACCGAATCCTTCGCCATGTTTCCCACCGCCGCGGTGAGCGGATTTTATTTTTCGCACCCGAAGGCGCATTATTTCGGCGTCGGCAAAATCGACCGCGATCAAGTCATCAGCTACGCGCAGCGCAAGGGATTCACCGTGACCGAAGCAGAACGGTGGCTGGCCCCGATCCTGGGCTACGAGCCCGATGTCGGGGATACCGCAGATGCCGCCTAGTGCGGGGCGAGCAGCCTTCGTCACCGGCGCGACCGGCTTTGTCGGTCTCAACATGGTCAAGGAACTGATGATTCGCGGCTGGGACGTCACCGCGCTGCATCGGCCTACTTCGGACCTCAAATTTCTGAAGCGATTCCGGCCGAAATTGGCGGTGGGCACATTGGATGACCCCAATTCGCTGCTGGCCGTGATCCCTGCGGGGACCGATACCATTTTCCACGTCGCCGGCAACACCAACATGTGGCGCGGCGGCAATGCCGAGCAAACCCGTGACAACGTGGACGGTACTCGCCATGTCGTCGAGGCTGCACTGGCGAAGCGCGTGCGGCGGCTGGTGGTGACCTCGTCGATTTCGGCCTACGGCCCCGTGGACGGCGAGATTACCGAGGAGACGCCGAGCCTCGCCGCTACTTCGAGCGTCAACTATCAAAGAACCAAGTGGCAGGCGCAGGAACTCGCGCGTGCCGCAACCTCCAAGGGCCTCGAAGTCGTCATCATGCAACCCGGTGCCATCATGGGTCCCTACGATATCGGGACCTGGTCCCGATTGTTCGTGATGGTTCGCGACGCCAAGCTACCGGGTGTCCCGCCGTCTTTGTTGACCTTCACCCACGTGCGGGAAGTCGTGGCCGCGCATATTGCCGCGGCCGACAAGGGACAGAACGGCGGTTCCTACCTGCTCGGCGGCGAAAACAAGACCCTGATGCAATTGGTGCGGGAGATCTCAGCGCTCGTGGGCAAGCCCGCGCCCGCGAAAGAAACCTCGTTGGGTCTGCTGCGCTTCATCGCCGCGGTCGGCGATGTCGCGAGCCGCTTCACCGGCAAGGCGCCGCCCATCACTCCGGAGATGGCCGGCTCGATGAGCCGAAAAGTCAGCACCGCGTCGGCCAAAGCGCACCGCGACCTGGGCTATAAAGTCATCCCGCTGAAGGACATGGTGAAGGACTGCTACGACTGGATGGTGGCGGAAGGGCGCATCTAACGGCCCGCGAACGGGATTTTCATAGATCAACGGTGACATAGCCGAAAAAGGCGCGCGGCGAGTATTGGGTGAATGCGGGGCTGTTGAAGCCCAGATTCCAAAAATAAGTATTGGTCAGGTTTTGGACCTGTACCCGAAGCGTTGCCGGGGCTCCCAGTATCTTGAACCGGTATCGGCCTCCCAGCGCTACCACCGTTGCTCCCGGCGCTTGCGCCACGTCGTCCACGCTGGCCGGATAGGGTCCAAAGTGAAGGATCGCCGTGTCGACGGAGAGCGCCGGAAGCGGCGGAATGACGTAGTTGGCGTTGACTGTCGCGGTGAGCTTGGCTTGGTTCAAGGCGATGGAGCCGACCCCTTCAGCTTTGAGATTGGGCCCGATGACCTTCACCTCGCCCCACAGCACGGCGGCCGCGACCTTGAGATTCCGAATCACTTCGCCGGATGCGGATAGTTCAAGGCCCGTGGCACGTTGCGTCCCCAGCGCGCGATCGACATTGTTGCCATCGAGATTGAAATACGGCTTTTCTATTTCGAAGATGCCCGCGATAAGTTTCACCCGCGGATTGGGCAAATATCGAATACCTGCATCCGCTTGCCAGGTGCGCGCGTCGGGAAGGATGGCGCCGCGGTTCTCAGCGCTGCTCGGCGAGACGCCGGAATCCTCGAGACCTTGCGTATAACCCGCGTAGGCGGTGGCCTGGTCTGACAGCGCCAGAGCGGCCGTGCCGTAGCCGCGCACGGGGTGATCGGTCAAGCGCGCCTCAGGCAGGGCGGGAGCACTCACATCTTTGGTGTAGCTCTCCTGCTGGATACCGAATGCGAAGTCTCCGTGTCCTTGCCACTGCGCCCGGTATGCCATTCCCGCGCTCCACAGCTCCGTACGATCGCGGGTTCGCGCGGAGTAAGTGAATGTCGGCTCGGGCACTTGGATGCCCTGATCAATCTGGGCGGGCCCCACATCAATGACATCAGAGCCGCCGTAGTGCGCCAGCGTGTTGCGGCCGCGCGCCAGAAACACGATGTCTTGACGCCATGAGCCCGATCCGAAGCGCCCCGTGAGACGGGCTTCGCCGGAGGTCGATGAAGTCATTTGGTCCGGACTGCTGACTATAAATTGCTCGGCGGAGCCGCTCGGTTGGGTGTTGAGATAGAGATCGGCGTAACTGACCGGATTGTCAGCGACGGATCGAAAAATGCCGGCTGCCAATGACCAATCCCGGCTCAATTGCGCAACGACGATGCCGCCGTAGTTTTCCGCAAGACTGTTGCCTTCGGCCCAATTCTGACCGTAGTACCCCCGCGGCGTTTCGGGCGGCTGATAGTCGCCGGCCGTGAGGATGATGGGCAGGGTCTTCGCGTTGGTGGTCCGGGTCCAGTCAAAGATCCCGCGAAAAGTCAGCTGATCGTTCGGCTTCCACTGCGGCGTCGCGCCGACGTTCTCGATCGTAGATGTGTACCCCGGATTGGGGCTGCCGGGTGTTTGGGTGCTGATCTGATAGCTCGCCCCCATCGGTAGTTGCAGCTCACCGGAGATGAGCGGCACGCTGCCATCGATGCTGAGGCCGCGAGCCTGGAAGGGGCCCGCACTGGCGACGATGGTAGCACTCGGCGTGCCGCTGCCCGTATGCCTTAGGTCGTAGTCCACGATACCGGTTGGAGCTGGGAACGCGTAGCCGATTTCGCTCACACCGATTCGAATGGTCGAGCCTTCGACCACGCGATTGGACAGAGGTCCTTGTTGGTCGAAATACAGCCCGTTGATGCGCACATTGCCCGCAACTTGAGGATTGAAGCCGCGGACGAAACCCGGCCCGTAAAGACCGATGCTCTCCAATCCGAGAGTCAAGCCAAAGCCGTCGTTGGCTGAAGCGACGGGATCATCGGATGCATGCTGTGCTCGAACGGTGCTCGAGAGCGACGATGCAAGCAGCAGCACGCCTGCGATCGCTTTCGCTGCAGCGACGGCACGCGTCGCGGCCCGTAGAATCGTGCGGCGATTCATGGAATCCTCTGGTTACCGTGACTGCTCGACCTAGCCGCGCGCGGTCGCACCTCGCCGCTTCATGTGATGTTCCGCCAGCAACCGCCAGGTCTTGCCGCCGTCGCGGGACTCCTCCTCGCGCCAGACAAAAGTATCGGGACGTATATCGTTGATTGACCACCGAGTGTCGGTCCCGTCGAAATCTTGAGTGTCGAATACGATCCGATTGTCGCCTACCGCGCCGCCGGCAAATCGCGCGACTGAAGCATGCTCTACGTCAATGAATGTCGAGGGCCACGTTCGGGATTTGGGATCGTAATAGCGCAGCTCCGTGTAAACCTCCCGATCCTGGCGCGTCCCCGACGGATTGACTATCCAGACGTCCTGTAAGGCACGACCGTCCATCACCCACCCAACGATGAATTCACCCGATCGGTGAGTCTCTCTCCCGTCCTTGGAAAAATCGGTGTATTCAACATCCCAGGTTCCGACCAGGCGGCCAAAGATTTTTGCCTCATCGCCCAGCGAGGGGTGCGGGCCCATGGCTCTCAGCACTGTAACCATGTCGAGGCGTGGGTCGGTCGATGCTCCATTGCCAAGGCTTGGCCATGAACAAAGTAAGGCCAGCAACCACGCTGCAAACCAACGTACAAGGGCGCTTATGCGCATGTCTTTTCTCCTTTTGGCGTGAGTACGAGAGATCAGGGCCGAAGTGTAGGTGCAACGAAGTGTCCGACCGAAGACCGCTCATTGCATCGGGACGGCAATTCGTTGCATTTGTGATGCCTCGCATGAAAGCCTTCGAGTAAAGTGACCGTGATGACCGAATCTCACACTGACGTGCGCTCGACCCGCTGGATTTGGATTGCGGCGATGTGGGGTGCGGGCGCGCTATTCGAGGCAGGTCAGTCGGTGCTTTTTATGCGTGCGATCGGTAAGCAGCATGCAGGGTTGATCTTTGGAACTGAGCTGCTGTCCTGGTTGCCATGGATGCTGGCGACGCCATTTGTCATCAATTTGGCGGAGCGATACACCCTATTTCGCGGCACGACCATTCGAACGGCTGCCGTTCACCTCGCCGCTTTCGCCGTCATTAGCCTGACGGCCGAGACATGGTTTTCGTTGCTGCAAATGCTCTTCAATCCGTGGGGCTGTGCCGAGTGGCCCACCTTTATGGATGCGTGGCGCATGTCGTTTCTCTTTCAAATTCTGACTTTCCTGATTGTGTACGGCCTGATAGTGACCGTTACCTATGTAATGGAAGCGCGAGAGAGGATGGCTCGTCAGATGATGGAGACGGCGCGACTCAGTGAGGAACTGTCGAGATCGCAGCTTGCAGCATTGCGCCAGCAGATTGAGCCGCACTTCATGTTCAACACGCTTCACTCCATCACGGGATTGGTTCGCGATTATCAAAACGATGCCGCGGTCAGTATGATCGTGGGCTTGAGCGAGTTTCTGCGGCGCGCCTTGGAGGACTCCAATCGATCGCAGGTGACGCTGGAGGAGGAGGTCGAGTATCTGCAGCGCTACCTCGATCTTCAGAAGGTTCGTTTCGGGGAACGTCTCCAAGTGGATCTGGACATTCCCGCGGAACTTAAGCGGGCGCAGGTGCCAAACCTGCTGTTGCAGCCCCTGGTTGAAAATGCCATCAAGCACGGCATTGCGAGGCGAGCAGCCGGCGGAACCGTCCGTGTTGCCGCCGCGTACCGCGGCGGCAAACTCAACTTAAGCATTTACAATGATGGCCCCGATTTTCCGGCAGACGTGAAGGCGACACGCACGGGCGTCGGCATCAGCAATCTACGCACCCGATTGCGGATCCTGCACGGCAATGAGTCTGAATTGACACTGAGTGACACCGCCACGGGCGCGGTGGAAGTCGTCGTGAGCCTGCCGCTCAAGGAAGTGTGAATGGCGCCGCCGGACAAGCCGCCTGCGCCGATACGGGTTCTGGTGGTTGACGACGAATCATGGGCGCGCCGCAATCTGACCGTACTGCTGCGCCGTGACCCGGACATCGGAACTGTCGTCGAGTGTGGGTCCGGCTTGGAGGCCGTTGCGATCATTCGAAAATCGCAGCCTGACTTGATTTTTCTCGACGTGCAAATGCCGGGATGCGGCGGCTTTGACGTGCTCGAAATGCTCGGCAGCGAGCTGTCCTCGACCATTGTCTTTGTCACGGCTTACGATGAGTATGCGCTGCGCGCCTTTGAGGCAGGAGCGCTCGACTATTTGTTGAAGCCATTTGACGACGCGCGCTTCCGTCGTGCGTTGGATCGCGCCAAGGATAAGCTCGCCCACTACACTGCGTCGCAACCACATCGACTGGAGCGAATCGTGGTGAAAAGCCGCGGCGAGGTCCTGTTCCTGGATGTCGCGGACATCGACTGGGTCGAAGCCGTGGGCTATTACGCCTGCCTGCACGTCGGAAGTGACACGCACCTTTTGCGCCGCACATTGTTGGAACTGGTGCGCGAGCTGGACGAAGACCGGTTCATGCGTATTCACCGCTCGATCATTGTGAACCTCGGCAGGATTCATGGACTGGAGCTGCAGAACGGCGGCGACTACGAGGTCGTGCTCAAGTCCAAAGTTCGGTTGCGGCTGAGCCGGCGCTTTCGCAAGCGCCTTCAAGATCGGATGGGCATGATCTCGGGCTGATCTACTGCGCGGCTGATAGGATGCGATCCGCAAGACCGGCGTAGTCGCCGTCAAAATGATGGCCGCCTTTGAGCTTCACGATGTTGAATTTTTTGGGGTCCAATTTCGGACACAGCGAGTCATGCTCGTCCTCCCCGTAAATGCACAGCACCGGCATACCGCTCACCCGATTGACCTCGGGCATCGTTGCGGGTCCGGAGTTGTCATCCGAAATCCAGCTGCTGACATGAAATTCGAAGAGCGCGTGTTCGGACATCCCGAGGATCGCCATCAACGTCACATGGGATTTGCTCGTTTCCGGGAGGCGATTCACTGCAAAGGGCAGCACGTCCGCGCCTTGCGAGTAGCCGATCAGCAGCGCGCGTTTCTTGCCGAAATGCGCCAGGTAGAAGCGGATCAGCCGATCCGTGTCCGCTGCCAGCCCTTCCGGTGTACGAGCGGTCCAGTAGTAGCGCAGGGAATCCAACCCTACCGTCGGAATGCCCTTCGCGCTCAACGCGGCGGCAATGTCCTGATCGAGCCCCGCCCAACCGCCATCGCCCGACATGATGATGGCGAAGGCATCCGAAGCAGGCGCATGGGGCTGCGCGGGCACTTCGACCACCGGCAGATCACCCAATGCGGCCGGCGGCGCAACACCCCGATTTTGATTGGCCGCGGCAAGCTTGGCGAATGCTGCGTCGAAGGCCCGGTCACTCCATCGCGGCAGTGTCGCGATGGCCGCGCCATGCACGCGGGAGACGAAGTCGCCGGTCGTCGCGGCCGGACAGGCAAGATTCTTGGAGTCCTGGAGAACCACCCAGGGATTGTTCAAGGATTTGATCGGTTGGAATTCCAGGCCGGATCCGCGAGCGCCGTGCACCAGTTCGAGGCCGGATCCTTTGCATAGCGGTTTGTCCAAATTCAGGTGCGGGCAGAATCCCACGCTCAGCGCGCCGGCAAAGGTGTCCTTCGGGGCCTGTGCCAACACCGCGTACGCCATGCTGCCGCCGGCGTCGACCCCGACAAGGAGGGGCGCAATATAGGTCGGGTTGTGAAAGTAGGCTTGCACGAAGTGGCTCAAATTTTCCAGGTCGCCATCCGGGAATACGCACTCCGCGCCGTCTGCCTGGAGCACCGCTTTGAATTTCGCAAGATCGATGCCCACCACCATGGCGCCCTGCTGCGAGAGCTGTTCTGCCAACGCCTCTGCGGGCCGGTTCCATCCAGCATCGCCCGATAAGAACAACACGAAGCTCGTGACTTGGGGCCCCGGTGTGTAGACCACCAAATCCTTGAAGCGGCCATGGCTCAGGTGCGTCGGGTCGGCCGCAGCCATCTGGCCGAATAGTGTGAATAGGATCACAAGCAGGAGGGGTTTCATCGCTTGGTCACACTTGGCGCCCAAAATGAGTGCGAATGACAACGATCGACCTCGTGTACATCAATGCGGGAGGAGGGCATCGCTCGGCGGCCGTCGCCCTCGAGATGGCGATTCGGGAGCAATGCCGGGATTGGCAGGTCAGACTGGTCAATTTGTTTGAGGTCCTCGATCCGCAAGACGTATTTCGCAGAACCACCGGGGTCAAGCCGGAAGATTACTACAACGTGCGCCTTGCGCGCGGCTGGACCCTCGGGTTGGCTCAGGAACTGCGCATTCTGCAGATGCTGATTCGCTTGAGCCATAAATCCCTGGTAAGTCAGTTGCGGCGGCACTGGCAGGCAACGCAACCCGACTTGGTCGTTTCCATGGTGCCGAATTTCAACCGCGCCATGTATCAGGCCTTAGGCTTGGTCTGTCCGCAGGTTCCATATGCAACCGTTCTCACCGACCTGGCGGACTTTCCGCCACATTTCTGGATTGAACCCAATCAGGCCCAGCATTTCATCTGCGGAACCCCGCGCGCTGCGGCCCAGGCACGCGCGGTCGCTCCCGAAGACAGGGTTCATGAGACCTCAGGGATGATCATCAATCCCAATTTCTACCGTGACCTGAAATTGGACCGGCGCGCCGAAATGCTGAAGCTCGAGCTCGATCCCGATCGGCCCACCGGCATGGTGATGTTCGGCGGCCATGGATCGCGCGTGATGCGCGGTATCTCCAAGCGCCTCGATGATGTCCAGCTTATCCTGGCGTGCGGGCACAACGCGGTGCTGGCGGAGCAATTGCTCGCAAAGCGCGCCTCCGCGCCGCGACTGGTCGTGGGTTTCACATCGCAGATCGGCCGCTATATGCAGTTGAGCGATTTCTTCATCGGCAAGCCGGGGCCGGGCAGCATCAGCGAAGCGGTGCAGCAGGGCCTGCCGGTGATTGTCGTGCGCAATGCCTGGACCATGCCCCAGGAGCGCTACAACACCGAATGGGTTGAGGAGAATGCGGTGGGCGTTGTGCTGGATTCGTTCAAGGCCATTCGCGCAGGTGTCGCGCAAGTCGCCGATCACATCGACCTGTATCGCGCCGGCGTCAAGCGCATCCGCAATCGGGCCGTGTTTGAGATTCCGGGAATTTTGGAACAGATCCTAGCGACGCCGGCTCGGGTAGGCGTCGATGTCATCCAGCATTTCGGGTCCGCCCAGGGCCTGCATCTGTCCTAGGATCCAATCGCGTCGCTGCTGCACGTAAGCCGAGGGCGCGGCGGCTGACAGCAGTTCGGGATTCGGCAACACCGCTGCCAGCACCGCGGAGTCGCTGCGCGTCAGCCTCGCGGCCGGCTTGTGAAAGAAGCGCTGCGCCGCTGCTTCGGCGCCGTAGGTGCCATAGCCGAATTCGGCGATGTTCAGGTAGATCTCCAGTATTCGCCGCTTGGGCCAGCAGGCCTCGATCAGAACCGTGAAATACGCCTCCAGTCCCTTGCGAAAATAGCTGCGCCCCGACCATAAAAAGAGATTCTTGGCGACCTGCTGGCTGATGGTGCTCGCGCCGTGCACCCGGTGGCTGTGCTGATTCATTTCATAGGCTTTCTCGATGGCCTCCACATCGAAGCCCCAGTGCTCGGGAAATTTCTGATCCTCGGAGGCGACCACGGCGAGCGGCAGATTGGGTGAGACCCGATTCAGGTCCACCCAATGATGGCGAAACACATAGGTACGATCGTGCTTGGTCCACGCTGCCATTTGCGTCTGCGCCATGAACGCGCTGTAGGGAGGATCAATCCAGCGCAACAGCGCCACCGCGATGACGCTCAGCGCGATGCAGAATATGATCAATCCCAGAATCGACCACGCCAGCCGCCGAAGAAATGATTTCTTCTGAGCCACGCCTCTTAGGACTTCACTCGCTTGACGCTTTTCATGGTCACCGCTTCCACCGGCACGTCATCGAAGCCGCGCTTGCGCCCGGTTTCAACCGCCGCGATCTTATCGACGACATCCATGCCCTCGGTCACCTTGGCGAAGACGGCGTAGCCGAAATTGCCGCGCGAGTGGTCGAGAAAGTCATTGTCCTTCAGGTTCACGAAGAATTGCGACGTGGCGCTGTTGATGTCGTTGGTGCGCGCCATCGACAACGTGCCGCGCTTGTTCTTCAAGCCGTTGTCGGCCTCATTCTTGATCGGTGGTTTGGTTTTCTTTTGCGTCATGTCTTCCGTGAAGCCGCCCCCCTGGATGACGAAACCCGGCACGATGCGGTGGAAAATCGTGCCATCGAAAAATCCATCGTCGATGTAGCGGGTGAAATTGGCGACCGATTCGGGCGCTTCTTTCTCGAAGAATTCAATCGTGAAATCGCCCAACGTGGTTTCGAAGCGGATCATGGAGGTTCCTAGTGTTGTGTGTGAACGCCCAGCGTAATGCGGGGCCGGCCTGAAAAATCCGGGTAGGTGCGAATCGACTCAAAGCCGTGCAGCTTCAGCGCCAGTGCGACATCTTGCGCCTGCGTGATGCCATGCTCCAGCGCCAGCCAGCCGCGGGCATAGAGGTGCTTGGGCGCCTCAGCAATGATGGCGCGCAGCGCCTCGAGTCCGGTCGGGCCGGCGATCAACGCCGCGGCGGGCTCGGCGCCAAGCGTTTTCAGAGCCGGGTCCGCCGCGGCAATATACGGCGGATTGGCAACGATCAGGTGGAAGCGCTGGTCGGGCACGGCGTCAAACCAGCAACCCAAGCGCCACTGAATGCGGGGCAGCTTGAGGTCATTGGAATTGTGAGCGGCAATTTCCAACGCCGCGGGCGACGCATCGACGCCCGTAACCGACCAGCTCGGACGTTCGTGAGCGAGACTCAGGGCGATGGCGCCGCTGCCGGTGCCGAGATCCAACACCGCACAGACTTCGTCGCGAGGCAACAGGGCGAGCGCATGTTCGACCAGTAATTCCGTTTCCGGGCGCGGCACCAGCACGGCGGGCGACACCTTGAGCGGCAGCGACCAGAATTCGCGGCTGCCCGTGAGGTAGGCGATCGGCACGCCGCCGGCACGTTTGGCGATGAGCTCCGCGTAGGCGCGCTCGGCGTCCGAATCGACCGGTTCCTCGCCGCGGGCGATCAACGCGGGACGGGACAGCCCCAAAATGTTTGCCAGCAGCAATTCCGCATCGAGGCGCGGCGATTCGCTGTGCGAATTGAGCGTCTGCGCAGCGCGCTTCACGGTGTCGGCGATCGATGTCACGGTATTCATTCGACCTGGTTCGCCAATTCTTCCGCCTGGTGCTCCTGATTGAGCGCGCGCACCAATTCGTCCAGGTTGCCGTTCATCACGTCATCGAGCTTGTACAGCGTAAGATTGATTCGATGGTCCGTGACGCGCCCCTGAGGAAAATTGTACGTGCGTATGCGCTCCGAGCGATCACCGGATCCCACCTGGAGCTTGCGCGATTGCGCCTGGGCGCTCTGCTGCTTCTCGCGTTCCGCGGATAACAGCTTGGCTTTGAGCAGGGACATGGCGCGAGAACGGTTCTTGTGCTGCGAGCGCTCATCCTGGCATTCCACCACGATGCCGGTCGGCAAATGGGTTATGCGAATCGCCGAGTCGGTTTTATTCACGTGCTGACCGCCGGCGCCCGATGAGCGATAGGTGTCGATGCGCAGCTCAGCGGGATTCAAATCCACCGCTTCGACTTCTTCGAGTTCCGGCAAAATGGCCACGGTGCACGCCGAGGTGTGGATGCGCCCCTGTGCCTCGGTGGCCGGCACCCGCTGCACGCGATGGGTGCCCGACTCGAATTTGAGCAACGAATACGCACCCCGTCCGATGATGCGGCTGATGATTTCCTTGTAGCCGCCGTGCTCGCCGGGACTCTCGCTGAGTACCTCGACGCCCCAGCCCTTCGACTCGGCGTAGCGGGTGTACATGCGAAACAAGTCGCCCGCAAAGATGGCGGCTTCGTCGCCGCCCGTGCCGGCACGGACTTCCAGGAAAATATTGCTGTCGTCATGGGGGTCTTTTGGCACCAGCAGGCGCTGCAACTCGAGCTCCTCGCCCAACACGCGCGGATTCAACTCAGCCAGCTCCTCCTCGCCCATGGCGCGGGTCGCGGGGTCCTTGTCCGCCGCCAATTCCCGTGCGGTCGCCGCATCGCCTTCGAGCGCGAGAAAGCGCCGATATCGGCCGACCAAGTCTTCCAGCCGCGAATACTCCATGGAGAGTTCGCGGAATTGATTTTGCTTGGAAATGACGCCGGCATCGGACAACAGGCGGCTGATTTCCTCGAAGCGTTCGTCGAGTTTTTCCAGCTTGCGCCGGATGGAATCTTTCATGGGCGCGGATTATAGCGGCCTTGAGGGCCCGGAGCCCGGTGACTACTGGTGCCGGTCGCGTTCTTCGGTCAAAAGCCGGGTAACGGTCTCCGCCAGGGCCAAATCGGCCAGTTCGGCGGCCTGGCGCAACGCCTGGGTGGGCACATGCAGCAGCCGATTGGTCAGCGTGTTGGCCAGATACTCGATGACTTCGTCGGCCGATTTTCCCGCCGCCAACATGCGCCGCGCCTGTTCCACGCTTTGCTGGCGGATCCCGTCCGCTTGCTGGCGCAGTGCACGAATGGCCGGGCCCGCGTCCTGCGCACGCGACTCGGCGAGAAAACGCGCCACCTCTTCATTGATGAGCAGACGTGCGCCGCCCGCGGCCAATTCACGCTGCTGCAGATTCTCGTCGACCAATTGTTGCAGGTCATCGATGGAGAAGAGATAGACGTCTTCCAACTCCGCGACCTCAGCGTCAATATCGCGGGGCACGGCCATGTCGACCATGAATATCGGCCGGCGGCGCCGCGTGCGAATAGCCGCCTCGACGGCCCGCTTGCTGATGACAGGCAAGGGGCTCGCAGTGCAACTGATGACGATGTCTGCCTGCGCTAATTCCTGGTCAAGAGCGTCCAAGGACACCGCCTGGGCTTTGAGTTCAGCGGCAAGCGCCTGCGCCCGCTCCAACGTGCGGTTGGCAATCACCATGCGCTTGATGCCGGCGCTCATGAAATGCCGCGCCGTCAGTGCATTCATATCGCCGGCGCCGATCAGCAGGGCGTTGTGAACACTCAAATCCTCAAACATGCGCCGCGCCAGACTGACGGTGGCCGACGCCAGCGATACGGCATTGGCGCCGATGCGAGTTTCGGTGCGTATGCGTTTCGCCGCGGAGAAGGCGGCCTGAAACAGCTTGTTGAGAATCGGGCCGGTGCTGCCGCTTTCCTGAGCGATGCGGTAAGCGTCTTTCAATTGCCCGAGGATTTGCACCTCGCCCAAGACCATGGAATCAAGTCCGGAGGCCACGCTAAAAGCGTGTTCGACAGCGCGCGATTCTTGATGCAGATAAAGACTGGCGGCGAGATCGAGGTTATTGCCATGATGCCGTTCCAGCCACTGCGACAGTTCCGCGCCGCTCGCCGAGCCCGACCAATACACTTCGGTGCGATTGCACGTGGAGAGAATCAACGCCTCGGCGACACCCATTTCCTGGCGCAGTGCCCGCAGTGCGGTAGCCAGCCGATCCTCGCTGAATGCGACCTTCTCGCGCAGCGCAACGGGCGCGGTCTTATGATTGATACCGAGGATATTGAATGCCATGGAAGCGCTTTGGCCCGGGTCTTGAGGGATTCTGGTGTAAAAAGTACCGATAGATCAAGGATGAATCCGCGGCATCGGGTTATTCATTTCGCTATAGTGAGGTCGTGTTCTCGTTTTCCACCATCGCCAAGACTGCTTTCGGGCTGAGCGTGCTCGTTTTGAGCGCCTGCGCCGGCATCCACTCGAAGGCCGACGCTCAAGCGCCGCAGTCATTTTATACTGTCACGGGCGAGATAGCCCTTGCGCGTCAGCAGCCGCGCGTGGCCGCAATTCAGTATGCGGCCGCAGCAGCGCATGAAACGGACCCGGCGCTCTTGCAGCGCGCGGCCGACGTGACCGCCGAGACTCTGCAGCCCTCGCTCATGGCCGGCGTGGCGGCTCACTGGCTGGTCGTCGATCCCAAGTCCCTGCAGGCGCGACGCGCGGCGGCGAGAGCTGCGTTGGCGCTCTACAAGCTCGACGAAGCCGCCGCGCACTACCGGGTCGTATTGTTGAATTCTCCCGCCGGAGTCGATGCGGAATTTGCCGACGTGGAGACGGATCTGGGGTCGGACGAAAACGTGTTCGGTGCGCATCAGGTCGCCGATCGATTGGCATCGTATTTTCCCAGATCGCCGTCCGCATTGCGCATTCAAGGGATCGCCGCCATGCGCGCCGACGATCCGGCCGCGGCGGTGCACAGCCTGAGCGGTGCGCTGGCGATCGAAGAGGCCAGCGTGAATGAGCCCAAACAGACCACGCACAAGGAATTGGCACAGACGTTGTTGCGTGCGCGGATCATGGCGGGCGACGTCGAGGAACCGCTGCGTGCCGCGCAGGCGCAGCTCGAGGCGGATCCTTCCGCCTTGAATCGCTTCAACTATGCGGCATTGCTGATGACCGCGCAGCGACTGCCGGAGGCCGCGGAGCAGTTGGAAACGCTGTCGCGCAATCCGGAGTCGACCGCCGTGGCACTGCGCTTATTGGCGCTGCTCGAATTTCAACAGGGCCACTTTGAGGCGGCATCGGCGAAATTCAGGCAGCTTTTGAACACCGGCAAGTTCGCCGATGATGCTTTTTATTATTTGGCGTTGATTGCCGATCGGAATGGCGATCCTGAGCGGGCCCTGCGATTCTTCTCGCAGGTGCAGAACGGCGAGAATGTGGTGCCTGCCTTGTTGCGTGCCGCCGCATTGCTGCACAAGCACGGCGCGCCGAGCGCGGCTGAGGAACTGCTCGACCGGCTCTTGGAGGACGAGCCGCAACGCGCGCCGGAAATCCTGACGGCGCGCGCCCGGATGTATGCTCAGTCAAGCGACCTGGGTAAGGCGTTTGCCGTCTTGGAAAAGGGCGAGAAAGACTATCCGGACAGCGTGGAGCTGCGCTATGCGACCGCGTCGGTCTATGAGGAACAAGGATTGGTTTCTGCAGCACTGCGAGAATTGACTCTGGTAGTCAAGGCGCGGCCCAACGATCCGACGGCGTTGAACGCCTTGGGGTTCACGCTTGCCGATCACACCAAAAGTCTCGGGCGGGCGCGCAAGCTGATCGAACGCGCTCACGCGGCGGCGCCCAGGAATCCGGCCATTCTGGACAGTTTGGGCTGGGTGTACTTTCGCCAGGGACGACCGGCCGATGCCTTGCCCTTCTTGAAGGCGGCCTACGCGGACGATCATGATGGCGACATCGCCGCGCACCTCGGTGAAGTCCTGTGGCAACTGGGTCAGCAGGATGAGGCGCAGAGAATCTGGTCCGAGGCCAGCGCGATGGATGCCGACAATCATTTGTTGAAATCGACGCGGCACCGTCTGACCTCCGCAAACTGATTCACCATGCGGCGCGCGTTGACGTTGGTTGGTTGCTGTGCGCTCGCCGCCTGCGCGACCACACGCGCCCCGACGCCGTCCATGGAATGGCTCGCGCGTGTGAGCGAGCTGCAAAACGCAGGTGCTTGGCAGCTCGATGGGCGGGCGGCAGTTGCGTTGGGCACCCAAGGTTGGCAAGCCACGCTCAATTGGCGGCAAGCCCAAACAATCGCAGAAGTGCATCTGTCGGGACCGTTCGGCATCGGTGCCATGGTGCTCAAGCAAACACCGCAAGGTCTGTCGTTGAATGGCGCACCACCAAGCGATGCGGTGCTGTCCCAAGTCCAGGAGAAGCTGGGATTCGACCCGCCCATCGAGAATCTGCACTACTGGTTGCTCGGCGTTCCAGATCCCGGTTCGACCTACGATGTCTCGCGCAATGAACAGGATCGTGCGAAATCCTTGAACCAGGCCGGCTGGAGCATTGCATACGATCGGTACATGCCGGTGGGAGGAGACTTGCTGCCCGCGCGGCTGGTCTTGATCCGGGACGCTGTGCGCGTCCGCATCGTCATCGACAGTTGGGATTGGCCCAAGTGAGTGCGGCAAAGTCGGTGTGGCCGGCACCGGCGAAGCTCAATTTATTCCTGCACATCCTGGGCAGGCGGCCTGACGGCTATCACGAATTGCAAACCTGTTTTCAATTCGTGGATCTCTGCGATGAAATCAGCATCGATGTGCGCACCGACGGGCTGATTCGCCGCGCCGTCGAGATACCGAACCTGCCGGCCGAGGCGGATCTTTGCATCCGCGCTGCCCGAGCGCTGCAAGCGGCAAGCGGCGCGACACTGGGCGCCGACATCAGCCTCACAAAGCGAATCCCCGTGGGCGGGGGTTTGGGGGGCGGAAGCTCCGATGCCGCCACCTGTTTGCTGGCACTCAACCGACTCTGGGGAATCCATTGGCCGACGGAAAGGCTGGCCGCCCTGGGTCTCAAGCTGGGGGCGGACGTGCCGGTATTTCTTCAAGGCCGGGTCGCCTGGGCCGAAGGGGTGGGGGAACGCCTGACGCCGCTCTACCCGCCGCTGGCCCCGTCTGAGGCTAACTACCTGATTTTAAAGCCGAATGTCTTTGTAAGCACCGCTGCGGTGTTTCAAGATCCTGAATTGACAAGGAATTCTGCGCCCATCACAATTCACGGTTTCCTGGCGTCCGGTGGAAGGAACGATTGCTTGGGCGTGGTGCGACGCCGTTACCCTGAGGTTGCACGTGCGCTCGATTGGCTATCGGTCTTTGGTTCTGCGCGCCTGACTGGCACGGGGGCCTGTGTTTTTCTGGCCTGTGAGAACTTGGATCTTGCGCAAGAAATCAGGCGCAAGGTTCCGCCAGAGTTTGAAAGCTTTCTGGCTCGCGGACTGAATGACTCGCCCTTGCTTGAGGGATTGCGGACCGGTTGAGGCCGGTCGTCGGTTTTTTTGCAAGTTGGGGTGTCGCCAAGCGGTAAGGCAGCGGGTTTTGATCCCGCCATACGGAGGTTCGAATCCTTCCACCCCAGCCAAATTTTTGCGGTGGGGGCGATTCGCCAGCCATTTGAGCAAGGTCGATGCAGCAAAATAATGAATTTGGTTCATTGTCGATCGCGGTGTTCACGGGCAATGCCAATGCGCCGCTTGCGCAGGAAATCACCCGGCATTTGCACGTGCCGTTGGGCCGCGCCGATGTGGATCGATTCAGCGACGGCGAGGTCAGCGTCGAGCTAAGAGAGAACGTGCGCGGTCGTGACGTGTTCATCCTGCAGCCGACGCATCCGCCGGCCGAGCATTTGATGGAGCTTCTGATGATGGCGGACGCCTGCCGGCGCGCCTCGGCGAAGCGGGTGACGGCGGTGGTGCCGTATTTTGGGTACGCACGCCAGGATCGGCGGCCGCGCGCGAC
>Ga0210389_10000077_pt1 | contig 95973 bp, 150 predicted proteins | sample IncBWH28OmetaG_FD_160127 | JGI IMG/M metagenome (GOLD analysis project Ga0210389, IMG submission 160127) | Forest soil microbial communities from Barre Woods Harvard Forest LTER site, Petersham, Massachusetts, United States - Inc-BW-H-28-O ...
GCATTGGTAAGGCTGATCCATGGCAGCGTGTTAGCGGGGGTTGTCCAGTAAGTAAACCCTAAACCATTGGTCGTCAACACCTGACCCGATACTCCGGGGGTTTCGGGAAGAATGAGGTTCCAATTTTGGGTCGCGCCCGACAAAATGGTTGTGTGAAACAGGTCGTACGCTGAATAAGAAGTCGACCCAAACAGAATGAGCGCGGTAAGCCCGAGTCCTCCGCTTACATCCCCTTGCGAACCGTTACCCACTGCGAGAGTATCTGATGCGAGCCATGACAACCCCGCCGTGCCGTATCCATACCCTTCGAATTCAATCTCTTGTCCGACGGGTATTACAATCGTCCCCGCAGCGTTAATCGTGGCCGCTGAGCCGCCGAAGGCCCCCGCGTTGTTGTACTGGATGTCTCCGTTTGAACCCCCCGGAACGGTAGCGGGTGTTGTAGGTATCGTGAAACTGATGACTCCTTGGGACAACGATACGGAGGAAATCCCCGTGATATCAAGCGCGGAGATTCCAAGAAGATTGAGAACAGTTCCGGCCATAGGACTCCTAGATAGCGGTCTCTACTGTGTAATACGCTGTGACTACGAGGGTGCCATCGCCGTCAGCGACGTCTGTAGACGAAGTCACCTGAATCGCTTTATTAGAGAGCTGTGACACCGGAAGAGGGGCGTCATTAGCGTTTAACGACTGGAGTATGGCGGATAGCCCGCCGACCATAGAGACACTCTGGTCAACTAGCCCTGTTTGTAGAAGAGAAATCATCGTGTCTGAAGGATTTCCTTGCGGGGCGAGGGCGAAAATATCAGACGGGTCCGCGATGGTGTACGGGGTCGATACAAAGACATATTCCATCGTGACGGATATGAGATTGACGTATGTCCCTGCGCCTGTCGGGGGTATGATGGTTATAGGCGTTTCTGTCAACGCGAGAAGTTCAGCGGAAGACAGTACGACGGTAGCAGATTGAATAGCCATGTTTCTCCTTAGTGAATCGATTCGACCGTGTAGTACGAGATGACCCGTAGGGTGAGCGTCCCCGTGAGGCCCCGAGAGGTGCTAAGCATATACGGTTGATTGTTGAATAGCGATACGGCCAACGGGGCCTCCCCCTCCGTTTCGGAAGTCTCGTTTGAAAACAAGCTGGATATTCTTTCTGCTGAGTTGAGCACGAGGACAGCATCGACATTAAATTCTGGTGTGTTGTTCGCGAGAGCCTGCGGGGGTCCAAGATTGAATTTAACCCCGGTACCGTCAGGTGTTCCGGCGCTGCTTTGGAACACCATATTTACCACATTGATTCTTGTTCCCGCGCCCTGAGCGGGTATTATTTGAACAGGGACAGCTAGGGAGTTATTTAAAGCACTAGCCGGGATATCTACCTGAGCCCGTTGGAGTCCCACCGGAATAGGGATTGTACCTGTTACGACAAGTTGGATGAAGGTGTACTCCATATTAGGGATTGGGACACGCGACGAAGAGCCAAGGACTGTTATCGTGTATCTTCCTGCGGGTACGGAACTATCCACCGTTATAGTGGCTAGACTGGTGGTAGTCACGAGAGACGGTGCAAACGTCACTGTTACCCCAACCGGGGTTCCAAAAACCCGTAGTGATTCACTATTAACCCCTAGGAGATTAGTCAAATCTATGGTCGTTGTACCCACCCCACCCGGAGAGACTATTACGACACTAGGCACGGTTTGTAAAGAAAAAGAAACCTGATTCCCGAACATATTAGGGGTCGGCGACCCTGACACCGGATTCCCGTTTAGGGTGGAGTTGGATTGGGGTATTACGTTTCCAAAAGGCTCGGGCTGACCAATCAGATTTCCAAAATTGTGAGGCAGGGTCATGGGAGTTCCGTTACGAAAATCTCCAGACCTTACGAGTCCTTGAGGCATGACATCTCCTTAATATTCAAATCCGACAATAACAACGGTTACGACAGCGGTTGTAGCACTCGCTAATTCTGAGATGCCGATTTGTTGCCCGCCTGTAATCTCCATACCGTCGGGGAAGTCCACGCTAGCCTGTGCCCCCAGCCCGCTCGTAGCAGCGGACGTAGCGGCTTCCAATTCAGCGATGATGTCAGAGCCGACAGCGACAGCCCCGCCGCTCGCAGCACCCTCCCGCACCCGAATCGCGGCGTTGACCAACGCGGCTGAGTTGCTCGTAACGCCAAGGAATACGGACTGAATGCGAAATGTCTTACCGGAAGTAACGGTGTACGATGTACCCGTAGTTGGGGCCGCATCGCCTTTTTTAATCGTCATGGTGACGAGCGCCTCGGAGGTTATCGCGGCTGCTTTAGTCAGGGTGAGTATTACCTTTGACCGTCCGCTGTCTTTGGCGTCTTGAACACAGAGGAGGTAGGTCCCTTGTGTTCCTTTCGGTTGTACAGCAGCTACCTGCGTCCCCGTTGTGGGGTCCTGAATCTGTATTGCCATTTGAGATACCTGTAAATTCCCACCACTAAAACCTACGAACAACTGTCCAGTGTCAACGGCTAAATAGAACTCTCCATCCCCGAGAGTAGGTATGTTCGCTAACACACCCCGCAACATCTGAATAGCGATATTACGCGGAATTAGAAAGTTCCGCAATCGACGAGGGTGAGGGATGAACCCGCGCCGATAGTTGCTGGGAGTTGAGTCTGGGCGATAGAACCGGAAACATCCGCGAACGCAGGCTGAGATAAATGTTGCACGCCTGACGTATCGACGTATGCGACCCATTGGTGGGCTGTTCCTGAAGATAGCCCTTGAATCGCGGTTCCTAACACCCCGATTTGAGTCCAGTTAGCGAACGTCGCATAAGCATTGACGACAAACGCCGTCAACATGAAAACTTGATTGATATCCGTGCGTACGCAGATGTCACCTGTCATCGCCCCGGAGAGCGCAATCTGTGCGGCTTGACTAGAAGCTGTGAAAACTTGAGTACCTGCGGCGGAACGTATCCACGCCTTCCCAGAACCCGGATTACCGATACCTGCGGTGCCTGACCCTTGGTCGATATACAGCGCGTTCGTGTCTGTTGCGAGGGCGAGTACGCCTGCTTGGCCCGTCGATGCTAACGCGGAGAGGTTAGCTTCTACGCCCCGATAAAGGGCGATTTTAGTGTTGAGTGCCATATAGCCTTTCTAATACGTTCCCCCGTCCACGAGTGTTTCGGAGATAGACCCCGAAGCCGAAGACATCACAGAACCATCGGAGAACTCAACGGTCCCGAATACGGCTTTTGTTGCAGCAAACCCGTCGTCTGTGACTTCAACGACACCGCTCTGTGTGTTACAGACCCACGGAGCTATAATATTTATTGGTTGTTTATTCATATTGATTGGCTGGCGCGGCAGGACTCGAACCTGCAACCACGCGGTTAACAGTCAGTCGGATTGCCGCTATCCTACCCCACAACAGCGGCGAGCCCGTCCTCAACTTCTCGGTGGCAATTCGCACAGAGTAGGACGGTCTTCGCGAGTTCTTCCTGTATCTTCGTCCAGCTTCGGGTTAGGCCACGCTCGCTTAGAGCGAAGCCCTTCTCGTCTGGGTCGATATGATGGAATTCCAGTGCCCGAATACAGCGACTATATCCGCAAAGTTGACACCTGCCGCCCTTCAAAGCTACTGACATCTGTTTCAATTTCTTACGACGCTTCTTCACCGCTATCATGTTTTCAACACGACGGTCGGCGTACGTTCTAATCTCCATGCTGCACCGCCTTCTTGGCGATGTAGCCCAACAGCAGTGTGCCAGCCACTCGGTTTAAGTCCGAGAACTTACCTCGCCACGTTTGTTAGTCGTGACGCTACACGCCAGAGTTAGAACCCGGTTTCGGTCTTAACGAATTGTCGGGCAAGAAATCCCGTCACGAATCCAATTTCGAACCACTTACGCCTGCCCTTACGAGCGGCGTCTTTCGCGACCTTGACCTGTTCCTTGCAAACTTGAGCATCGTCGACGGCTTTGAGCTTCAAGCCCGATACCTCTGTATTTAAGTCCGAGACTTGCTTAGCGTCTGCGGAGAGTAGAGAAAGGGCGTCTGTGGTTTGCTGGGTGCTGTTCGCGAGCTGTTGTGTTAACACAGGGACTTGTTCAAGAACATCAACCGTGGCGTGGGCATTCGCGGGAGAGACATCCACCCCTCCATCGGGGGTCATCGGAGCGCCATCGAACTTAGCTTGAGGGACTAGTGTCTGCCAACGTGCGATTAGTTGTGACGTAGTCATGACATCGTCCGTCTTTTGTTGTTTCGCCAAAGCGGTAGACAGCGCAGTATTCGCTTGTATCAACGCGGCATCTTGTGCTTGCATTTTCGCTTGCAGTGCATCAAATGCAATTCTATCCGAAGCGACTTGTGCAGCAATCGCAGCGTTTGCGTCTGCTTGTGCTTTATCGGCGAGGAGGGCCTTGCCGTATTCTACGTTGTCGTGAGCGGCTATGGTAGACTCGACCTTGCCCGCGACTCCGAAGACAAGCCCGGCTGCGAGCACAACCATCAGAATAGTTTCATGAGCTTTGACGAATTTTATGTATGACTCAAGCATGATTACTCCACGTATCCCAGAATCGCTTCCTGTGTCGGGTTGAATCGGGCACACCAATCGGTAGCGAGAACCTCCCCCGATACGACACCGCTCGGGCCCCTTGGCCGGATGTTCAAAGGCCACTTGTTGTTTCGTGAACATATCTACTCCTTCCGCAAAAGCTGTTGTAAAAGCTGTTGTAAAAGCTGTTGTATATCTTCCGGTAGGCTGCGGCATAAATGCAGCTCAGGATAGTACGGAAAAATCAAACGGAGAAGGTATTCCGATGTCTCTAGGCTGACCCATCCCGTACGGGAGATTTCAATCATAGGCCTCCGATAAAAGCTCGGTCGTCGGGGTGTCCTCTAAATTACAATGGCGGCCTATACCGTATTACCGATTACATATGTATCTTGAGTGACCTTTTTTGCTGCTCCATCTCGGAACTTCTTATGTCGCTCCTGCATTGCTGGGATTTTTGACGCGACATAATCCAACGCTTTCGCATAGAGAGACGTTGAGTTCCCCACAACAGGTCGGTCATCTATTAGATTGCCTGTTGTTTGGGCGTCGAGAAGAATGCCCATACACGCTCTAGCGTGACCAAGATGGTGGCATCCAGAGTCTTCGGCCTCTTCTTGGCCTTCGAACCACAAGTCGAGGTGGCGCTTCGCCGCCGCTACATATATCGACGCGATAACTTTATTTGCTCTCCAGTTAAACGGGTCATATTTGCCCGCGCCGTCCATCATAGCAAGACCTTCCCATGCGAGAGCGATAGCGGGGATTTTTGTGACGTCTACCTTCTTAGCTCCTAGAATGTCCTTAGGATTACTTCCCAAGGCTTGTGAGGTTGGCGCAACCGTCGTGGACATCTCTTTCCTCCGATAGGTATTTCTTGACTTCATCCCACGTCCCAAAAAGTTTGACAGCCGGATACACCGAGGTCACTCCCGCCCCGTCGAGATAGTGGAACACGTTTTCTTTCTTACCGAGTATGATGAGTTCTCGTGTGGGTTTGCCAAAATCTAAAGATTGAGCAACCGCGAGTCCATATACAAACCCCGATTCGAAATGTCGTCCTCCTCTCGAAGACGCCGCAACCGTCGCGTCAATGAGCATCTTGTCTTCCGGCACGGTCAGGACGACTTTGTCAGCCCGAAGGATATCTTCTAGGTCCGCGACTGCGGTCTCACGAAGATATTCGTCTGTGCATTGTTGGAGAGTAACGTTGTGCGGAACTTTCTCGTCCGCCCACCGCGAGGAACAGGCGATGCCAAGGAGTGCCAGCTCCTCGGCTCGCTGTTTAACACGGTCCTTGTCCGAGAACATGGACGCGATGTATACCGTTAGGGGCTTCACAGGCCCAACTCCTTCAATTGACTCGGCTTGCCTTCGTTTATGATAGAGAACCCTGCGAAAAGGTTCATCAACTGCATCGTGGCAATCTTCCCGACGTCCAGAAACATATACGGGATGAGGAAAGTTTCCTCTTTCAGTTGCTTCGGGTCGTTCACGAGACGAGTGAAGACCTTGACCTCTGTAAGAGTCCCGGCTCCGTACGTGCCGTCTAGCCTAATACTCGTTGGTTGATTTTCATCCATATCCCCTCCAGAATTTAGATTCAAAAGATTGACGAGGTTACGCCCGCCATCTTTCTCCACGCTGAGTAACTATCGCACGCTGTCCGTTGTCGTATTGCAGGACGTGACTGTGAGACCACGCACTCGGGCCAACAGTATACCCCCACTCTTTCGTCAACACGGTTGACGTACCTGCAACATAGAGTCCGTGGAATATGCCTGCGGTGTGCGTGTGGGCTGTAGTGGCTTTCACGCCAATTTTACTGAGGTTGTTAGGTGACCCATTGGCCCCGTTCGCCCCGACGTGCCCGTGCATGTCCAGTGCGACCTCTCCGACGAAATATGGCTCGTCGGGGGTTAGGAAGGTCACTGCGCCTTTCGGAAGGCCCGCTTCATTAACCATCGCCCGTTCGACGAGATTGACGTCCTTAGGCAATTTCCCCTTACGGATTTCCGAATACATGAACTCCTGCAATCGCAGAAATAATTCGGCGTTCGCGGGGTCCACCCGATAATCGAATTCACTCAACCAACGCTTCAACCATTTACGGTCATGATTAGCATCAGGAACGACGGTCTTGCACCACGGACGAAGGTATTTTTCAATAACGGCTTTCGTTCGTTTGAATTCCTCATCAACCCGATGCAAACCACGTAGCCAATTCGCGAACTTCTCGTGGTTGTCTTTATATTTCCGGTCATGGGGATTAAAACCCGCACCTTCGAATAAGTCATGAAGTGCCTGATGCCCCGGCTTAAGGGTGTCGAGCATTTCCATCGCAGCGGACGTAACTCTCGGGTCTGCTTTTGTAGCGTGGATGTCTCCCCATGTAATGGCGGCAACTGTTGCTTTTGTAGAAGTAACAACCCCGTCCTCGACAAGGACATTCAAGTCTTGAATAACACGACCATTCTTACGAGCGGCAACTTGACGGACCCACCAATTTCCCTTACCGTCGACTTCTACGATGAGGAAGGCATAGCGATGGTGGTGTTCTGCCTTCTGGCCGACCTTCTTCTGGATATAATTGAGTTGAGTGACCGCGCCTGTCGTATACAGCATTTTAACCGGGCGGTCGGGCGGCATCGCTATAGAGCGCATCTCAATCTTCGTGTGAGGCACTATGATGCTGGAACTGCCTTTATGAGATTCGAGCCCCGACAGAGGCTTGTCCTCCGTCGGCATGATGTTCATTTCTCCACACCACAGTAAGTCAGGCGCGAGCAAAACGGCGGAATCTTTGATGAAGGGCTGAATCTTCTCGTCAAACCACAGAGTGTACTCGTACGGACGCTTTGTTCCGCGCTTTACTGCCAACTTACCGTAACGATTCTGGTTGTATGAGAACGTCCCTATCATGACTTGGGCGTCGTAGTGTTTCGAGAACGCGAGAACATTAGCCCAAAAAGCCTCGTGAACGTGCGTATTGTTTTGAGCAGAAGTCAGGATATACCGCTTAACATCCTTCGTGTTGGGCAACGCGGCCCGTTCTTCTTTGGATTTCAACTGTCCGCCTGCTAGCGGCTTACCGATGCCTGCCTTGCGCTGGGTCGGGGTTAACTTATCAGTGATTGCGGAAAGGATGTCATCGTGTTTCGAAAAAAACTTCGAACGCTGTTTATCTGTAAAAACTGACTTAGCTCGGAGATAATCACGAGTAAGCGGACCCTGAAGAGTCAACGCGACCCTCAAAGCGTCATCAACAATCTGGGATTTCGTCACCTTTGTCATGAGCACCTTTCCCCCACATTTCAACAGTACTATACTTTCGTGCTATTGTCAACCCTAGAAATCTTCGCGCCGTCTCCGGCTATTGTCGGCAATGGTCGATAGACTCTTGTCCATCGAGTGGAGAAGGTCATCTTGATTTTTCAGACTCGCTTCCATGTGAGGAAAATGATTGGTGGCGAGCGTGTCAATTTGTCCGATTGTCTTGCTCGCTTGTGCAGAGAGTCGTTCAAAATAGGTCGCTACTTTCCACGCAAAAATACACAACGTGGGCCAGCCAATGACCTGAAGATGCTGAGCTACCCATTCGAAAGGCGAACTATTTAATGTCTGTAGGTACGTCAGAGGTATCATTCGAAGCTCCTTGAGACTGTACGTAGGCGTGCCCTCCAAGGAAGCCTAAACAGGTAGTCGTGAACGCGACAAAACTCGCATCCAATCCGTGGAATATGTGAATCGCCGCGCCGATGAGGAAAATGGCAGTACCGATAGCAACGTGCCCGTCGCTGTTGATTTTAGAAATCCATGAAGATATAGACATGTGCCCCCTAGTCCCAGAAACTCAACGTATTTAGGTCCGCAATTCTCTGGTGTATGCGTTGGCCTGTCACGGGATTCGTAGCGGCGATGAGCTGCTTGAACCACGGTCTTTCGATTTTATTTAGAGCGCCGAAGTATAGTGCGCCCGTTTTATTCTCGCTGTGTGCCCCTCGGGTCATGTCAGAAACGGAACCATCGAATATCCCGTCGACTGCGGAGAGGAGTTTGATGAATGTCGGTTCCCAGATTGATGGGTGACTGAGCGGGGGGATTTCATTCTCGGCCATACTTTCAGGAATCGTGTCGAGAACACGGAGCCACGACCCCCACCCCAAGCGAACTCGATTAGCGAGGGTGTGCATTACCATTTGTCCCGCGAGATGACCGCCGCCGTATGATTGGCCAAATCTCCAACCATACTCTACGAGTTTTCCCTTCACATAATTGTCTTGAGTTAACATTGAGTAGCCTACCCTCCTTTCTTACTGCCTTACTAGGCTCACTCACGGCGGTTACCAGCCGCTTAGCAACGGGAGTGATATTAATAACACGGGTGGTAGGAAACTGCCGCCTACGTCTGCTGCACTCCGTTTATAGGCCTTGTATGTCAGCCGTGGAGCCGTCGCTCTGTCTACCTGAGACGTACACCCGTGATGGGGTACTGAAGGTTATTTCTTCGTCTTGGGTTCTGTCAACTTTCCTTTTTCCCGTTCGAGTTCTTCGTGAGTCGGGTAGTGGGGTTGGAACCTCGTAGGAGTCTCTGCATCCTCTTCAGGAGTCGCGTCGGCAGATTCTCCGAGATGGTTCAACGCAACGTAGTTCTCGCGAGTCATGGGGATTTTATATTTCCGCATGATATCCCCGATGGGGTCAAACGGTATGTTTTTATCCAGCACTCGTCTTGGTTTAATGTTTGCGGGGTTGCCCAGCGCAGCCCTGTCAACTTCCATATCGGGTGTCTGTAATGGGGCCTTGTCGACATTCATCTTCGCCGCAACGGGGGTAACCGTTTCAGGTGGGTCCGTATCAAGATGCGGTGCGGGGGTGGGCGGATTCGTCTGCTGAAGAATCCTACCCCCGAAATCTACGGGTGCGCCTGCCATATTTGTCTCCATTAATACTGTACCACAAGGCTCAATCGAAGTCAAGCTCTATTTTTGAGAGGCATTCCACTGACTATCGGTCGTCCAGACGGGTCGTTTAAATCCGCCCGCTTTCTCGATAATCTGTTTTCGAGCTTCGTCTTTAGTAATCTTGCCTTCGCTCGCTTGTCGCCAGATATCCGCAGCGTCCTTACGGATGCTACCTTTTTTGCCCTCACGACTAAACAAGGACCTTATGCCTTCCCAAGTTATGGATTGCATCTCTCTCGGAGAAACGCCGACTTCCTTTGCCGCCTGCTTATAGGCTTCATCATAGACCGGGTATGAACCACCCAGCCCCGTGCCCGCATGTTTGCCCGCGCCGGGTACACCCGGTGTAGACCCGCCGAAGTTGTGAGCCACCTCCGTATCTTTCTGGGAGAATGGTTTCCAATGAGCTGCGCCTACGGCGTGCGTATCAATAGTGACGTGCCCCCTGTCGGACCACGGGTTAATGATGTTGTTATAGAAGTTCCTAATCTTGTGCCCGTTGCCCATCAAACGATTGATGTTCTCGATTGAACCGTCGTCTAGGAGGTTAACGGCCTTTGCGACAGCGTCGTATGGGCCCCAAGCAATCTTCTGCGACCCTCGGATTGTTCCGTCGGGGGCATACACTGGAATCTCGGGTGAGCCGTACGCTTGGTCAGCCATGCGAAGCCAAAGACCGCGCATTACGCTCGTTTCAGCGGGGGTGTCGCCCTGAAGCTCATCATAGGACTTACCACGCACGCTATCAAGGAACCCTCGGAATTCCGGCTTAGTCGACTTGGCATTACGGATGGCTGAAAGTTTCTCGTCCATCTTTTCATCCCAGATACGACCTCTGTCGTTCTTCCAACGCTCCATCAATCGTTGCGCCATGCCAACATTATTATCCCAAGGGTTGTTGGGTGACAGCGCAGCGATGACCGCAGCGGCTTGCTCGTGAGCTAGACCATAGTCATTAGCAAACCCCTTGCTCAAATCGTGTGCCGATTCATACCACTGTTTCGAGATACCGCGTATCGATTCGGGAATAGCGTTGTATAACGCTACGAGATTATCTTTGTAGTGGGCTACTGCTTTTTTGATAATTGAATTCGCGTGCTCAGCAGGCGTTTCCAATTCTTCGGGGGTGAGTTTTAGACCCGTATCTTTGTAGTTCGCCACCGCTTGAGCTATGGTCGCCTTCAACTTCGGAGGCGCATCGTTCAATGTTTTCATGCCGGAAGTACGGTCAGGGTTGTTAGTCGTGTCCGCGTTCACGGTTTGCGGATTAGACGTCGCAATCTCTTTACTCTTCAAGGCGTCTGTATACTCGGGCGAGACCTTAGTTACGGGTCTCGCTTCCGGCAATGCCGCCGTCTTAAGTTCTTGAGCACGCTTAGCGATATCTGAGAAGGATGCGGTGTCTCCAAGCTCTGTTCTTGCTTGTTGAAAGAATGCCGTATCCCGAGCTGCGCCTTCGGGAGTACCGACGGTTTGCGTCTTTGCCTGAGGCGGTTGAGGCATGTTTGGGTCACGGTTCATTGTTGCCCGAGCGCCCTCTGTTTGGTCAAATGGATTACTAATGGGTCGACGATTCTTGATAGCGTCTTCCAATTCAGCAGCAGACATCGTGGAACGCGACCCCGCCCGTCGTTCTTCGCCTGTATAAGATTCAGGTACGGCTAGTGAGTACTGTCCATTCTCTTCCCTTACAGCGTTTGGGAACTCCCGCTGTAGGGCCTGCCACACGCCTGCGGCTTTTGTCGTATTAGACACGTCCGACTCAATCGTCTTGACACCCGCCTTCTGAGCTTCCTGAATGAGTTGTTTGTACGCACCAATACCGTAGCCTTTGCCTGTCTCTCCATTCTTAACAACTGCGTCTTTAACCGTCCATGTACCCGGAATCTGTTCCTCAACCTTGATATGACCGATAGGCTCGTCCCCCCGCATGATTTCCAAGCGGTCGGGCTTACCCTCGGCATCTGTGACCATGTCGTGGGTGACGGTCGGTTCTGGTTTCGCAACCTCGTCCAACAGAGATGAGGTCTGGGGTTGTGCCTGCGCCTTCACTTCAGCGGCGGCTTTACCCTGAGCTTGGTTCATAAGGTCTTCGAACTCGCGACCCGCCCCGCCTTCACCAAAAGGTTCACCTACTGTGCCGGGAGGGCCTAGCTCTCCGTGTTCACGAGTAACAGCGTCTTTGAGATTAGTAGCCAACTTAGAAAACCATTGCCCCCAAGCTGGATTGAACATGATACGGTCCATCAAAAACTTGGATGCGATGGTACCTGTCATGCCGAAAGGTACCAAATGGGACGCCGCGACTTCCAGCGCGTATATACCCCAAGCCTTAATACCTTTAGGTGCGCCTTTAATAGGGTCGAATAGCTTAGTGACGTTCTGCCAGTTGTCGTATCCTTCCTCACCTAATAGACGTTTGAAAGCTCCGGGGCCTTGCCCGCGACGAATCATCTTGTTATCGATGTTAGCTTCGAGTCCGCGTAGAGTGTTTCCGGTTATCGTACCCTTCGCGGTTGCGCCGCGCAGGCCATTAGCTATCTCTTGAAAACGTTGAGAGTCTGCATATAATTTCTTTGCCGAATCATACTCAGCGGGGGAGATGACATCGCTATGTTGTTTGAACCAGCTATCAATCGCCTTCTCGGCCTTCGGAATACCTGTTTTATATGCGTCCTCGCGAATAGCTGCGTCTTGGCTATTACTGTCCGCTTTAGCACGGTCCAATTCAGCCTTCAACTCGCTATACGACTGAGGCTTCTCGGGAATCGATACGGCGTTAGGGTCGTATACCGCATGGGGCATGGGCTCTTCGCCTTCAGAGAGGTTGGCGTTGTATGCGTCAATATTAGCGTTGTGACGGTCCAGCAGGTCCTTATGGTCATTCAACGCTTCCTTCACCGTGTGTTGCCACGCCGCGATATCCGCATCGGACGCAACATCAGCTTTTTTATATGTTTTTTGCGCGGTCGCTTCTGCGGCTTGCGCGGCCTCGTCATGCGTCTGGAATTTAGACAGAGTTTGGGTGCCTGCAATTTGGTCAGGCGTCGGTCGGCCATCCATGATGGCGTTGTGTCGATTAATCTTATCCTCAGCGACTTGACCTATCGTGCTGGTGAGCTGACGTGTAGCAGCGGGGGCGGTCTTCGTTTTCTGAAATTCTTCGGCTGTTCCGGGGGTGGTCATCAGTCTTGTCGCACCCTTTGTAACGACCGACGGATTCTCCTGTTGGATGGCCGAAATCGGGGCTTCTACGCCCGCTGTTTTTTGTGTCGTGGGTCGAAGAGTTGTTCGTTCGCCTGCGACCGTACCGGGGGTTTTCGGCATCGGACCCTTGACTGTGGAGTTCAAAGCGTCGAGCTTCAGTTTATTCCACGTCGCATCTGTCGATGGGGTACGCCCCAGAGTTTCATCAATTGCACCTTTCACGGGATGAGCCGCAGCCATGGCGGCGACTTGAGAAACAGCCCCGCCGACATCGCCGCTCTCGGCTTTATCAACCAAACTGGCGACAAATGGCCCCGCGATAGGGACATATTCGCCTGCTGTATGGACGTAGGTGTTGAGAAGATGACCAATCGCCTCTGCACCTTTCGATTTAGTATATGCTTCCGCTTCAGCTAGAGCTTTCTGGCGCTCCTCAGCCGACGGAGCCGTGATGTATTTACCGAGGAGAGTGTTCGCCTTGGGGTCGGTCCAAGAAATTTTCTTCTCGTCGGGCATAATAGCGGGCATCTTCGTGGAGATGAGGTCGTGCGCTACCCCGCCGAGGAATCCCGCCACCCCGTGTCCGAGGTTTCCAATATTATACGCGACGTTTTCATTCGTGAATCCGAGTTGTTTCGGGGGTGCGCTCGTCGGTGCTCCCCGCTCTGCTTCAGTCTCTTCATCGCCTGTTATACCGTGCCACAAAGCCTTTGCAGTGTTTGTAACGTGATTCTGCACTTCATCGAGATATGATGGCGTGGCGGTATCAATCGTGTTGACGGGGTTCGCAGTCTTCGGAGCTTCCGCTGCGACTTGGTCAAGCAGTGAGCCCTGATTCGGAGACGCGGGCGCATTCGGTTGTGGTGCTGGTGCTGGTCCAGCAACTTCGTCTAGTAAACTGCCCGCCATAAACTCTCCTTTACTGAAGCAACCAACCGTTGTTTTTTGCCAGAGCAACAGCCGCGTTGCGGTCATTACCTGCTGCTTGATAGTATGCTCGGGCCATGTTCTTATCAGTCATCTGCGTAGCCTGATGGTTGACCCAACCGCGAGGTAACGGCTGTGTAAATGGCAGAGCCTTAGAGTCGATACCCATACGCTTCAAGGCATTCTGTGCGTCCGTTGACATCAAATGAGGGTAGGTCGTACCCATCGTATTTACATACGCTTGACCCAACCCCTTCAATCGGACGTCTGCGGTGTCCGCTAATTGGCGAATAACGCTTTTGACTTGTCGAAGAGGGAGTTTGTCACTCAACAGGGCGTTCATGTTCGCCACATCTTCCGACTTCGTAGCGTAGCCCGCAGCTAAGAAGTTCTCAATCTCGTGTTTCACAGGTTCGAGAGCGGCGGTATACGCAGACCAATCTTTATCGTCGGTCAATTGGTTGCCGATTTCCTTCAACGTCATGTTGAGTACGGGGCTGTGCGTCAAGCCAAGTGTCTTTGATTCCAACCGACCTTCGGCATCAAGTAATGCAGCCGAGTGCCCAAGATAGTTATCAAACGAGACGAGCTGCTTGCCCGTAGGTGTTTTCTGTCCGCCTGAATAATCCTTGTACATGTTTGCTTTGGCTTCGAGAGCCGAACCTCCGTACTGAGTCGTATCCAACCCACGGTCAGCGGCTTCGTCGTGAATGGCATTGATAGCGTTTTCGCGAGCGTTGCCACGCATACTTACAATCTTAGTGACATCGTTGACATCGCCTTCAATTGTATTACTCGCGGTCCTCTTCATTTGTTCGGGGTCGCCGTTGGCGAGCTTGTTCTTCTCTTGAATGCCTGCACGCATGGCAACAGCCGCGTCGAGACGCGCTGTCAACTTCTCCACTTGCCCTTGCGTCATCAGAATTTGACCATCCTTACCAGCGGTCGGTACGTCCGCGAGTAAGTTAGTCTTGTCTGATTCTTCTAGGTCGGGATTTCCCTTAATGCTGTTCACGAGAGCGGAGGTCTGGGCGGGGTTAGCGGGGGCTTTCTCACCCATGCCGCCTTGCTTCGCTAATGCTTCAGCAGAAGCACGACGATTTGTGACATCGTTGATGTAGTTCTGCACTTTATCCCGGTCGGTTCCGAGAGCTTTGAAAATAGCATCCCCGCCATCGGCGGCAAGAAGCCGTTGGAGCTGAGCGGCGGTATCACCACCGTGCGCGGTCGCGCTCTCGAAATCCAACAAGGCCCGCATAGCGGACGGGTTACCTCTAACCGCAGCGGCCAGACGGCCTTCGACATCGCCGTGAATTCCAAGAGCCTTCAGCCCTTCATCTTTAGAATCGGATATAGACTGAAGGAGGTCTTCCGCATGGTCCACACTATTAATCTGGTGAGTCACGGCGGCGAAACGCCCGAGATTCAATCGGACATCACCATTCGTTTGTTCGTACAAATTAGCGAAGCTTGGATTGATTTTCGCAGCCCGGTCAACCGCCTCTTTGTTGAGTTTGATGTCTACGTCGGGATTAAGAACCGTCCAAGTCGGAACGGAATGCGTCTTTCCGGTGCTAGGGTCAACTACCGAACGAAGACCATCTTGAACCATTAATTGGCTCGTCATCTTATCTTTGAACGGGGACGTCAGAAGTTCTTCCGTGGTCATGCCGGAAGTCAAGCGGGCTTTCGGAGCGTCAGGCGTATTTCGATTGTTATCAAAATCATCCGCGCTCGCGAGAATCGTCGACTTATTCTGGTCTACGATGCCCTGCCAATTTTTGGTCTGAGTCATTTCCGCTTCTGCGCCTTCTTTTTCGGCAGCGAACTGAGCTTGTTGCATTGACGCATAGCCGTGCATCGCAGCCGTGTTAGCCGCAACGGCGTTCAACTTTCGCGTCTGCATGTCGTCGTATTGCTTCTGAGCTGATTGGCTCAGCTCTTTACCTTTTTCAGCTCCGGTGCCAAACGCAGCGATGGTGCTTGACGGGTCGATACGTTGTGCTCCCCCCGGACCTTCGACATATTTATTAGGCGTCATCATACCCGCCATTACAGACGCCATGAACATCTTTGCCATCGACGGCGTAGTGCGTGCGTCAGTGATTGTTTGTTTACCGTCGGGGGTGGTGCGAATTACGGGTTGTTGGGGGGTTACGGCTTTCAGGATGTGATTGAACCACTCGCCCTTCGTCTTAGGGGCGGTTGCTACGGGCGAAGGTGTAGCTTCCGGTGCGGGACTTACCGGGGTGGACGTTGGGGAGGTAGTGGGGGTAGGGACCACGGGCGACAGGTTCGAAGGGTTCGGAGTCACTGTATTCGGAATGGAAGAGACCGAATCTGGTGCCTGAGTCGGAACGCCAGTACCTAAAGTACTTGAAGGGTCAATCTGTTGTGCTGTCTTTATCGGGTCTGGCATATCTCTCCTTAATTACCTTGTGCGATTGCGTCAGGTGACTGTGCAGGGGTGTCATCGCCGCCCCCACCAAAGAGCTTACCGACGGGGGAGTTTTTCACCGCGTCCATGCTGAATCCCGAACCGGGTGTCTTGCCATTTCCCCCCGGTGCAAGGGTACTGAGGGGTAACCCCGTAGCCGCCCCGGCTGCGCCTAACGCGCCTTTAACTACCAAGGGTTGCCACCAATTTTTCGCGGTGTCAATACTCTGTTGGCTTTTTTCAGCCGTCTGTTGTTCTTCAGCAGCGGCTCTGTTCGCTTCATTTGACGTCGCGAATACGCCCGGTAATGATTTCTCCTCGCTCACCGCGTTAGTGAAATTCTTTCGACCTGCTTCATAGTCCTGTTGTATACCCTCAGCTTCGGCAGCACTGGCGTACTGCTCGGCTTTATCGGCAATAGCAGCCGTGTTCACACCTTGGGTCCCTGTATTGCCAACCGACGGACCCCCCGGAACGGACGAACCAATAACGGCTTTCTCGTCGCGAGCTGCCGCCGCCGCACGTTGGATTACAGAGGTGTTGTAGGCGTTGAACTGAGATTGACTCCAGCCTGCTTGAGATGGGCCTCCTTGGACAATCCTCTGGAGGGGCGTCATGAGGTTGTTGAAGGTTGTCGAAGCCGCTATACCCTCAGCCTTGGCTTGCTGCGTCATAGACTGGCTGAATGACTGAATCTGATTGTTGAGCGCCATAACTTGCGACGACGGCGCTCCAAAGGCAGCACCCAAAAAACTTCCCATGATGATTATCCTTTTAGAGGAGTTCGGTCTCTACGTAAAGAGAGAACTTCATTTGACTCGGTGTATTCGAGGCGTAACTCGCGGTACTTACTGATATAGCAGACGCACTCTGTGCGGATATGAGCGTCGTAGCGGAGCCCTTCGTAGTTAAAAGATTACCCGTTTGGGACGCGACTAAAGTTAACGTCTGATTAGTCGAATTATCGGCGTCCTTCCACGCGAGTGTAACTGATGGTAGGGTAGATGACACCGAATCGACGGTCGTAATGATGATGTAGACTGTTACCCGGTATCGAGCGTTATTCGGAACGGATGCCACGAGGTTCGTAACACCGACGTTCGCACCTTGCCCCGTCAGAGCTAATTCGGTCTGTACGACAGCCGACGAGGGTACGGACGCAGATACATTACCGCTCGCGTCTTCCGCCCATACGACATTATTACTGCCCGCAGGGGCGGCTGGCAGTGTTGAATTCAGATTGATAGCCAAGGTGTTCTCCTACGCCCCGTTAACCAAAACAGGTGTTCCTGAATTGGTACTCAAAGGCAAGTTGCAAGAAATCTCGTAGTCGTCACTGACGGGCACGCCGTTGACTTGAATACTTGTATCGAGGTCAGTTGGGACGTATTCGGTTCCACCTATCGCGACGAGCGTTTGTGGGACAGTGAGCGATGGGAGCGTAGCGGAGACCGGAATAGTTTGAATTCCTATGACGACGACCCGCACGGCCCCGGCTTCGGCACTTAAATCCCCTCGCAAGGGGAAAAGACTGGCTGGATATGCTTGACGGTTCATCTAGGTCTCCAAGGGCACAAAGACCAGAGTCACGTTCGTACCCGCGATAGAGACGCTAGACGGATTCAGAACGGTGACGTAAATCGTGGTAGTCTGTGGGGAAGCTTGGTTCGCTCCACATATATTTTGACTATACCAGATAAACGGACTCGTGTCAAGTATTACGTCGATAATTATGTTTTGCCCGACTTCGGCAGGAACGGGTGCGTCTGGAGAGCGTGATGCGTCGAGGGCCTGTGCGGATACACTACCGTACAAGCGAACGTTGCACGGGTTGTTCGACGCGATGGATAAGAGCTGAAACGACTGCGACATCGGCACTGATAGCCGAATGAGCGAGTTGCTCGCTAAAAATGGTACAGACAGGGTGACCGTCTTAGGATTAATGACCGCCGGGGTGGAACTACTTGAACCGGAGGTTCCCGAACTCGTTGACCCGCCACTCGTTGTAGATATAACACTGCCCTGAAGTGGCGGAAGCGGCAACATTCGGAATTGTGGGTTTTGTCCTCCGCTCTCATTCTGACGAATTAAGTCCGCATCGGCATTCGTTGGAGGCAACGGCGTCCGCATCCGAGGGCTGGAGCGGACGGGCGTTGTCGATTCTGCTGCTGGGGAGCTGTCGAGCGGCGTGTATCCTTCAGGCCAGCCGTTCGACAAGTCTATGAGATTGTCCTTGCGTGGCATAAGTCTCCTAGGACATCTGTGCGAACGAGCCGTAAATGGTAAAACTTTGCAACTCGTTAAGAGCGGCTTCGGCGGGCCACTGAACCATCACTTGCATGTGTCGGCACAATGCTGCCGTATCGCCATTCCCGGCTTCAGACATATAAAACCGTTGACCCAGAATAGACGACGATTCGGGCAACGTGGGCGGGTCGGAAACCCAATCCTTGATGATATCGAAGCTACCTTGATAATACGGGAGGGCTTCATCGAATATAACCCCGATGATACACGGAGAGCCCACGTTTACTTGGTCGGTCGTAATGAAACTAATAGCAGCGACCTGTCCGGGTTGTGCTACGACATAAGACCCAAAAACTCCGAACGCCGGATAGGTCGTACCGTTGACCAAGAATCCGCCGTTGTAATCCCCAGAGCCCCCGTCAGTGGAAGCATCCAAATCGCGAAATAGGATTGTTCCGAAGCCTTCAGTACCACCACCTAGTGCGGGACCGATTAGCAACCTATGGTCACCCGGTGCTACTTCAATAGCACCGATAGCGCCACAACCTTGACCTGAGTACCCGTAGTTAGTAACCGGGTTTATGCTTGCAAAAGGACTCCAACACCCTCCTTCTAGACCTTCGGGCGCGGGCGTCTGGATTAGTCGAAACCATCCATGGAGGCCGTCTGCTAAGAACCACCCCATATCTTCGCCGTTGACATACCACGCGACATAGCTCGTCGCAGGATTCCAATCGGTGCCTGCTAACCCGGTTTGGAGACGGAGTAGGTTAGCAATAGGATGACCTTCGTGGTCCACCCCATGTTGCGGTGTGAATATTACAAACTGGTGGTCAGTAGTGAACATCCCGATTTGTGTTCCATTGGTGGACAGTGCGTTATAGCTGCTGAGACCGAGACCCGGAACGTAAGTCTGAACATTTTGAATAGCCCCACCTTGCGTCGGCACAATATCCACGTCGGACAGCGTGAACGTCAAAATACCGATGGAGCTGGGGACTATGCGAGTGATGCGCGAGAGCGTAGAACTATTATTCCCCGGAGCGCCCCCGTTGATGCCATTACCCGACGGGTCCTGAGGACCTGACGTGTAAAATATTGTGTTCCCCACACTGTACCAGATACGATTAAGCGCGTATGCGAGGTTAATCGCACCTGCTCGTGGGGGCGTATTCTGTTGGGCTGTTGCTCCCGAGACAAGTAAGTCTAACCCGGTGTCGGGGGTGTTGTCGACGTATCCGTTGGTGAGATACTGCACCAATGGAACTGTGTAATTGGTATTCCCTCCCGACGGGATGAGAAGCTCAATAGAGCCCCCATCTGTCGTACGATAAATCGCGACATAATCCGATTGGGGGTCAATGTTATTTAGGTTCAGCCCTTCACCCGGAGCAAATACAATCTCACCGTTCTTGACTTGAATGCCGATACCATTGACCGCATTCGTAGGCGACATATTAGAAACCGTGTTATCCAGTGTGTTAACCACAGCGATTCCATATATAAACCCCTGCGGGGTCGTAGCAGTAATCTTACCCGGAGTGTTAGTCGGGGTGGTGGAACTCCCCGTGTTAATCCAGAACAACTGCCCGACTGTTCCATCTTGAGTTGTGACGTTGCCTACATTTGGAGCTGCCGCGAAAATAGCTGTGGGTATAGTCGAACCCGAGATGCCCGTTCCATACGGTAGGAAGGTACTAGTGTTGACTACAATCCCCGAACCGGGCAGTGTATACAGGGTGTTCGGCACGGCTACGAAATTACTCTTCGAGCCAAGATTCATCCATACGTAAAGTCCCCCTTGAAGAACTTCCGACGTCAATCCGCCGAATTGAATACCGTACGAGTATGGAGCTGTCGTTTGCTCTATGACATACGGAAAGGTGTTATACGCCGCGCCTGTAACCGTGAAATTGTTGAATACTGGCTGAGTATGCCACGATAGGTCTTGGCCTACGGCGAGATTTTGTCCAATGACCGTAGTGCCTGATACGAAGGGTGCCGTTTGGGAGATGACCATAACGCCTTGGTCTTCCCAATTTACCCAATCTGCTTCTAGGACATACACCCCTGAGTTAGGAAATGTAAAGGCCCCTGTTTCCGTCAAAACGCCCGACGCTGGGGGCGAACCTTCACCGCCGTTGCGAACACTGTTGTTATTTCCAACGAGCTGAGCTATCGGAATGTTATACGCCGTCGAACCCGTCGTTGAGGATGCATTTACGGGGGGCCCTCCCGAAGCCGAAGCCTGAGAAAACCCAAAGAACGCACCATCGTCGTGCATGATGGAGAAAACGTACGGAGAACCGATGGTTGGGATGTAAACGTTGGCGACAATCGCCCCGCCCTGTCCGGGGCTAGTTTGACCGGAGTCGACTGCCGAGCCCAAGAAACCTGCACCATCCATGTTGTAGAAGAATATGTCGCCGCCCGAAGCAGAGGGCCATGCCCCGAACGCACCCGTGGGTTGAGTTGCACCCGAACCTGTCTGCATCCATAAACTCGGGGGCTCTGCACCAGCCGCGAAAGTAAAGTCGGGCGCATGGTTCGGTTCGAGGGGATAGAACCCCTTGAATGTCCCTTGATTCATGGTCGTGGAATTAAATCCGAAAAACGTCACGGGTGTAACAGGTGTCGTAAAGTTCGATTGAATGGCGGGCTGGCCTGCACTGCGGCTTGGCGGAAGGCTATGAATGAAAGGCTGCACACCTTTTACAAGCTGTTGCCACTGGCTGTTGGCCAATACGAAATCATCCTCGTAGAAATGTTGAGCCCCAACCCAAGCGTTACAACCCGGAACTCCGTTAGCCGTTGCGGGTGGTTGTATGCACAACCACACTTCCGTCCCTGAAGAAAAATAAGACGCGAGCGTCGTGACCGCTGCGACACTCTTCGTTATGAGACCGTAACCCGCGTCTGCGATAATCCCAGCGGAAGATGCGAGACCTATTGTAGATGACGCGGTCGCAGTCACCGTATATCGAGAACCCGTTGCAGCATTGTAAGACCCGTGGTCTGAAACCGAAACTACTGTGAATAACAGGCCGTTGCATGCAGTAGCATTAACAGGTGACTGCACTCGAAGACGATTGACAATAAACGTATCGCCCGCCACGAGCGCCCGATGTCCCGTTAGGTCTTCGGTGCTGAAAGTCACAGAAGCTAGCCCGCCTACAATACCGTTAAGGGTGACCGCGTAGAGGTCGAACTTCGGCGCGGGTGTAGGGGTGGCCGGAAAAGAAGCCGTTGAAAACCCAGAGCCTGTTGTTCCGGCTTTGAATATCTGCCACAAATATCCGGCATTGTCCTGAACAATACTCGCGGGAGAGTAATACGTGTTAGGAGACCAACTACCTGCGGACGCACCTGTGGAAGAGACCACGAGCGCCTCATCGGGGGCAGCAATCCCCCAATTCTCAACTGTTGACCCCCTGTTGACCCATAAAGCCTGTCCGTCGAGAGTGATACTTCCCCCGAAGTTATTCGCAGCCGAAGGGACCGTCGACCCGAATGTGGGCTTAGTCGGCCCAAGAAGGACGTACTGGCTGGGTTGGATAGACGGCACACTCCCGCCGTTGAGGATTTGTAAAAACGCAGTGTCGGGGTTCGTAATAGCTGTCGGGGGGATGTCCGCGTGGTCGACATTCGCTGTGACAGTCGTGCTATCCCACGTATCTGTTATAGTGATTTCCAGACCTTGCAGAGCTGCGAGAGTACCCCCTTTACCGAATTGACTCGCGCCAGCGGCGTTGTCTGTGCTCCAAATGAAAAATTGCGTACCGATAGGTGGTGCCGGAACCGAACCCGTAGCATCTCCGGTATTGAACGGAGCGGAACTCATCGTCAGAGTGAGAACGTTGTTAGAAATCTTCGCCGACGTAATATAAACATTACTCACCGTGGGTGAAGCTACGGTCTGGTCGGAACTCTGGACAATCGCACCAATGAGCTGCTGGATATCTCCGTTACCGTCTATGAGGTATGTCGTCATAAACGGGTAGGTATTCAATGGAAGAAGGTTGGGGCTGGTCGGGGTTGTGGGCCATTGAAACAAAGTCTGCAACCACTTCTTATTATCGACCCCATTACCGAAATAGAATTCATTGCCTACTTGGACGCCGTAAGTCTGGCCTGCGGACATGCTCGCGCTTTGCCACACAAGCTGTTTTGCTAACGCAGAGCTGAGAGCGGACAGGGATGCAGGCGTGTTGGAATACGCCGTCGATTCGGGGCCCTCGCTCACCATCGTGAATATGGCCTCGGTGCTTTGGCCAAATGAATCGCTCAAGGCCTTACTAACTCGAAATCGGTCAAAAGATAGCACATTCTGCCATTCATTAACCGTGTCGTATTCGGGATTTCCGGGGCGACGACCGAGGGTGAGTTTATTAGTAATCTCGACATTCAAACCATCAATCAGAGCGTCCCCAGCAGGGCCGTAGAATTTTTCAACCGTGCGGGTAGACTTGGCATCTCGCAAGGGAGAACGGTTGGTATTAATGCCCGAAAACATACGCCCTACATAGATAGGCGCAGCTTTCGTTTGTTTACCCGGATTTGCGCCGTTTGACTGGAGGACGTTTGACATAGGACCTTTCTACCCGATGATGATTTGTGCGATAGAGAAAATATCACTGCCGATGGGTGACATCAAAGATGTAGCACTAGCATCCGACGAGTGATTCCCTGAGAGGAATCCTGTAATCCCGCCATAAGCTTGCCATACGTTCCCGCCTGCATTTGATGTCGTGAAATATGCATTACCTGCGGAGGATGACGGGTCGATATATACCGCGATATAGTAATCATGGGCAGTATCGATTGTGATTGCCGCCGGGTTACTGAGGTAAAGCGTGCCCGCGCTAGAAAAAGACCCACCGGGCCACGTCAACGGAACCGGGGAGGTCGTCCATACGGATGACCCCGGCAGGGTGGCTCCGATACTCGCGGCATTAACAATAAACGGCAGGGTCGCCGTGGTGAGAAGGCCTACTTGGACGCTCGGTCCTACACCCACGATGTACGTCGCGGGGATTTTAAATACTAACGTAAACCCATTCAATCCCGCGCTCACCGTTGTGGGGTTTAGAATCGGCATCGTCACTACGTTACTGCCTGCGGGGCTTCCTGAACCTGAAGCTGAGATTAAAATCTCCCCCGCTGAGGGGTTCGTAATAGCTATGCCCGTGCCTGCAACAAAGTTTATAGGATTGGTAGAAGTTATCGGAGTTCCACCGACCTCGACATTGAGAACAGATGTTGATGCCCACTCTAGTTCCCCGTTCCCTAAATCAGTTATGGTAATGCCCGCGCCTGCGGTGAAATTCGCGATAATCTGACTTTCGGCTGGGGTGCTGTTAACTTCTAGCAATAGTGGCTGGGTAGCAGGAAACCACGATATGACTGTATTCGGAAGCCATGCATCCAGATTAAAAGTCGCGCCGGAACCGACTTGCTGGTTGTTGGGCCCAAAAGCTCTCTGGCCTTGCGAAGTAAACCCCGTAACGCGATAGAAATTATTCTGGGGGGACATCGCGAGATTGGACCAAACGAATTGATTCGCAGCAGCGGGGGTGGATATCGAAGACGCAACATTGCCCTGAGAGTCGAGTTGAATGATGATGTCAATGCCGGAACAAATCGTTCCCACGCTCGGGACCAAACAATCCTGACTTAAATGAAACCTGAGAGTTCCGTTCGCTAGAGGCGACCCGGTGGGGGTTTGGAAAGAGCCTCCAAGTAGCTGTGTCTTCGTTGCGGGCATTCTATCTCCTACGGGGTGAGGCTGAAGGTGGGGGCGTCCGGTACGACGACGACTCCGCGCCACACTTTCTGGCCTTTAGCGGAGTACGCGCTCATGTGATATGTCACGGGCCCCCAAAGGGTGGGACCTCCTGTGACGCTTCCGCTCGCATCCAAATTTAAGGTGCTTTGTAATCCCGCGCAAAGCTGTACTCCGATGTTAACGTCTTGCGACAATTCAACGATGACTGTACCGAGTGCGAGCGGATTGCCGAGACTATCCTGAAAACTTCCACCCGAGATTACCGCTTCCTGACTCATGTTACACCGTCCGCGATTGCATGCCCTGCTGTTTCTTCATCATCTGAGCATTGGTAAGTAAATCCCAATTGTTGAGGAATATGTTACGGTCTTCGTCATCAATGCCCGATTGACGGGCTAACACAGCGGCCTTGAATTGAGAGTTATACATCGGGGCTCTCGGGTCGTCATTAAACGCTAACATCCAGCCGAGGAAGCCAAGGCTATAGACGTTTTCAAGATAGTCCGGTAACGGGGCCCACGTCTGGTTAATGCTTGTGATGAGCGGCGGGGTGAGCTGGGTGTGAATACTCACGGGGTAGTTTTTATTGGGTGAAGGCATGACGCGGAAAGTCATGTTGCCATTTGCGTCTTCGGATTCGGGGCTGATGAATGCCGACCGACCTTGTGTGGTATTCAGTGCAAGATTGTCTTTTACTGTCAACTCAACCCAATTCGGATTCGTATTTGTAATATCAAAAACCGAAGCGTGTTCGATATGTGAAAACCATCCGGTGGTTGCTCCCCCCGATGCGTTATACCCTGCGGGCGGGGCCACGACATAGTCTTGAGTCGTTGTCGCCGTGAATGTGCCTGTCGTATCGGTACCATCTGGTAAATTGACGAGCGCCGTAAAACCAGTGTAATTCGGAAAGGTTCCGATTACGCTCTGGACAGATACGAGAAATCCGTTGAGCTTTGTAATAGTGCCGAATGCTGAACCCGTGAGAGGCATACCAACGCCAAAGCTATTGGCGGCGGTTACGGTCATCAGTCCGCCTGCAATGGTTACTGCGGTAGTAGAGGCAGAAGGCGCAACGGTCGACTCGTTGAATGTAATCTCCAGAGTGTTCCACCACCACACGAACGGGGGGCCGAGTATGGTTTGAATAACAATGTTGGCAGACGTCAAGGCGGGCTCCAACGAATTCCCGATAACCGGGTTATGGTTGAAACACAACCTCTTAGCCCAATTAACTGTATCGCCTATCTTACGGGTTGACGCTGCCATGATGGGTCCTTTAGACTGCTCGCAATTTACGAATTACATCAAACACAAAAAGAAACGGAGAGAATGCACCGAGCCATTCACCTAACATCAACAAAAAGTCGCCGATGGAATAAATCGCATTCTTCATGTCAAAAATGTCTGCGAGTAGGTTGAGATGGGTCTGGCTCGTCATAACACAATGAGTGTCGTCGATGAACCCCTCGGATTCGAGAGCCTGCAAATCGAACGTAGCTTGAATGACGATGTCGAGGTCTTCACTCGTGTCTGCCGTCTTTTCTAATCCTAAGCGGTACTGCGCTACTTTATAGGTGTTCCACATTACCGGGAATCGGTCGTTGTTCGCGTAAAGTACGGCTTGGTTAGAGGCTGCGCCTACCAGAGTGAGCACGATTGGTATAGCAAGGATGTAAAGAGAGGTCTTCCTGAGGGATTTGAACATCGGGTCTCCGACAGAGCATCCTTTTTTATAGCGTGCCTGCGAACGCAGCCCTCTGTTCACGCTGTAGAGGGGGCCGAAGCCCCCGCTAGTTTACTTGACTGCGGTGCCTACGCACATGCAGAGATAAGGACCACCATCGCCACCGAAATAGCATTCCAGAACGGATGGAGGGGTACATTTGGGTTTCTCGTACGCATACACCCGAGCGGCGAACACGGTTGCCAAAGCGAACAAGGCCACTGCAAAGGCCAATTTCTTCTTCATTAAGTCTCCTAGGTCATACTTTTTCCACTCTTGCGATTATAGCACAATCGAAAGAGTATGTCAAGGGTTAATAAGACCCCCACTGCCCGTAAGGCCATTGAGGGCTGATTCCACTACCGTAGTTGAGGCCCGTATCCATGACTCCGGCTTCGCTCGGAACAAATCCAAAAGCATCGTCTTCGCGACTTCCTTGACTGACCGAGAGATTCAACGACTCCATCCACAGTTTTTTCGCCATTTCAAACTTCGCTCGGACCTTGGGGTCGGGCGATGCGGCGTAGCAATATGCAAAGAACCCCTGCTTGAAGTAGCGATAAAAATCATCGGGAATAGGGTCGAGCGTTTGATTGATATTAGTAAATTGCGCGATTCGGGCTTGTCCGATAGGTGCAATCTGCCATACAGGTCCCGTTTGAGAAGGCATCGGAGAGATACGGAAACCTTGGCCCTTAGGCCAGACGGCTGTCCACTGAACCGTACCGTCCATTACTGTAGTGGCTACCGTATTTTGGGACGCGAGGGTCGGATAGACGGGAGAGATAGAAAACGTGCCGACGGTGTCCGTTCCATTCGGAAGATTGACGGTTGCAGTAAACCCGGTTGGGCTCGCGGTCAGAATCGTTATGGGTAGCCCGTTCAAGTCCGTCAAGGTCGTAAAACCACTGCCAATTACAACGGTGCCTGTTTTCAAGCCATTAGGAGCTGCGACAGTGAGTGTCCCGCCTGAAATTACGACGGACGTAGCTATGGGCGCGAAGGGGTTGAAGACGCCGCAAGTGCCATACCCCCCGTTCGGGTTGAAAGTGGTTGAGGGTGTGATAATCCAAAAATTGCCTGCTTGGTCTTGAACTTGAGTGATGTTATTGGTAGGCGTGGCGGTAAGCCCGAGGGGGTTAGTATAAACAACGCCAGCGGAGGGGTTGCCGAGGCCGGAAAAACTCTGGATAGTGCTCTGGCCCCACGTACCATAAGTAAGGGTGTCGTTTTCCATCCAGCAGATTTGCGCGTATCGCGAACCTTGTCCGTTTACGCCAGTCAGCAGTAAGTCCCGCTTTACTTCAATCACAGCCGTAGGTTTAGGTACCACAGTTGAAGAAGTGTTGTACGCGAGACAAGACTCTAGCCAACCGAGATTGGTCAAAGAGCTGGCATAGTCTTGCTGCCAAGAGTTGACGAAGAATTGGGGTACAAGGATTCGGTTGAATTTGAAATTAAAACGAGAGCCGCGAGCAGAACCCAGAAGCATGTCCGTCATCACGTCGTTAGTTATGCTGAGGGCCAGTGTTTCGTAATATCCACCTGTGGGCAGAACGGGGGCTAGGTCCCCCATCGTACGGGCTTGGTCCACAAGATTTTGGACTGTGTAGGAACTGTTTGCCATGACACTCCTTGAAATACTGTTGGACGGTGGGGGCGTTATACCCACGACCCCTCGGCGTCTACCCGAGTGCTCTACTCTGAGCTACGTCCAAGCTTGTTAACGAAGGTTGGTCGAGGCCATGCTGTCTTTATACTCTTTGTTCCCGTCGACCCACTGACGGGTAACCGTGTCCCATTTATGAAAGGAGCAAATGACGGAAGACGACGGAGAGCCCGTAGTCGTGAACTTACACGCTTCGCGATACTCACGGTCAGCGTTGATGAAGGCCGTTTTATCAAACGCGCCATCCTCGGGAGCGACTTGATATCCTTGAGCATCAAAGTAGAAGTTTTTCTCGACCGGAGGGGCCCAAGTCTTACCGCAACGGGTACAACGAACCCACATATCTCCGTTAATCATGCGGTGACGGATGACCGAACGTTTCTCGGAATCGCCGCCCTCGTGTAGAACTCTTAGGTCCCGAGCGTGGGCCATCCCACCTTTACGGTGAGAACATACATTCTGGCGAAGGTGGTCGGTTGCACGTTGCTGGCCGAACACACGAGACTTCTGCTTCAAATCATTCTCAGCCTGCTTGCGTTTAATCTCGCGGTCAGACTGGCGTTTCTTACTTTCGTCGATATTAGCGAGACGCTCCTGAATTTCGAGCTTCTTTGCAGTCAACTCTTCCTGCTTCAACTGGATTTCGAGTTGCTGGGCTTGCAGCTTGGCTGCCTTGATTTGGTCATCCATGCTCGGCTCTGCGGGCGGGGCCGGGACATATCGAACGTCAGCCGCGATGGGTTCTTTCGAATCCTTTACTTCCTTTTCGTTGTGCATCACTCCTCCTATTTGCTCAACCTATTCCCCTGATTTCTAAAAGATTGCAGCGTCCGGTTGTAGCGATGAAACGCTGGTGTCGTAGGGGGCTTACCAAAAACCTCTTCAGCTTTCTCTCGGGAGATTCGACCCTTGAGGATGAGCTGAAGCAAACACGTCCTCCAACCACGGTATTTCTCTGTTGTGGGGATGTTATGCTCGTCAAACCGCATGACACTCAATTCTGGCATAAACCCGAACTGAACCCAACACCCGACTTCGGCTTCTTTGGACTTCTCGTTAACTACCACAAGGGTGAGTTTGTCGGGGTGTGGGTGACGACGATACCAACAATTCAACCCGGTTTTTTGAAGCTCCGTTATGAAGGTAGCAACGCCTTTGACTTTTCCGACTCTGTCGCCCGCGTTGGCGTACTCTTCTGGTGTTAGCCATTGGTACTCTTTCGCAGTGTGTTCGTTATTTTCTTGGATGCGACATAATTCTTCGTCGGTTTGGGCGGTAGGGGCGGCATCAGAGACGCGCTTCGAGTACTCTTCAATCGCGTCATTCAGCGCGGCGTCATTAAACTCCCCCATCATCTCTTTGTCATACGTATCGACGTCTTGCTGCTTCGTCGCTCGGTTGAGGGCCGCTTCTTTTTGCTCCGGGGTCCAAGAGTCTACTAACTCCGGTGCAGACTCTTCCCATCTTTGCAGGTAATCTTCATTAGTGGGCATGGTCCTCCAAGGTTTTTAGAGTGAGGCCCGGTTTTAGAGAATCGAATACGTTTGACGATGCGAAGTGAAACCGAAAAGAAATCCATCCCGGTATAAGAGCACACGGGTCATCCACGCTGGGCTGTGTGTTGATAACGAAGGTAAACTTCAGGTTCTTGTTTTCGAGCAAGTCAATTATCACGTTATGTTGAAAGGTCAACCTAACGTTTTTGATAAGGGCGTTATATAGAATCGCACACCCCGCTCCCAAAATTTTTGCCTTGTCGACCGCGTTATCCTCGGTCACATTAAGGTAGTCGGCATACTCGTGAACCAACGCTGCCTCCGGCGTAGAACCGTATGAAAACATCTCGATGCGCGTCACGCGTTGGTTGGGGACAGGCACGGTTATAAACCGTCGAACTTCGTCAATCTTAAGATGCTGAATAACGCTGTCGTGAAAAGCTGCGCTAACTTTGGATTCTAGTTCCTTGAAATCCATACCCCCTCCTAATTAACCAAAAAACATACCAAACCCGTTCATGACGATTCCGGGTCGACTCTGAACGGGTTCGATACTGACACTTAGTATCGGCACGCGCCACGATAGCAAGTCGCGGTCGTAACCGACGCTTTCCTACTGCATCGATTCAGTAGTTCCACCGTCTACCGATTCGGGTAATCCACCGTCCTCGGATTCGACGACATCTGCGTCAAACTCACCGTCGCAGAACCGTTTGAAAGTCTCGTCGTTCTCAGCCGCCGTTGCAACCTGACTACGAAGGCTTTCATTAGTTCGTCGTAACGTGCGAATCACAATTCGCAACGTAGCGTTTGTCTCGCGCAAGCGGGAGACCTCTTCCTGCAAAATCTCATTTGATTCCTGCAAAGCCGCAGCTAACGTTCCCTCTTCCATATTCCCTCCTCAGGGTAGAACTAATTCCTGCCGTTTCCAACAGTCTGTCCTGTGCCCGCGTGGTTTGCATTCCAAATCATCGCGGCGTGTTTCTTAGCATTCTTTAGCGACATCGTCTTGCCTGTCTTCGGGTCTTTGTGAGTCAAGAACTTGTCGCGAATTTTCTCGTAGCCTCGTGGCATGGACCTCCTTAATCTCTTGGGGTTTCCATTCTCGGGTAATCTGGCTGGGGTGGAAGTTCTGTCCGCCTACTCGACTTGATGAGTTTGACATATTCCTCCTAAACAAAAGACAAGCCGCTGCGATTGCAAACGGCTTGTCTTTTCTGGGATTACAAATTAAGCAATAACGCTAACGACCACCTGTGCATAGATAAACATAATCGGACCCTCTTCAGGGGCCGTGTATCCATCATTATCGCCAAGAGTGTTGTCAAACGTTGGGAATTGACACTCAAGGATGCACTGTCCGACGTGGTTAGCGGTCACGACTACGTCGGCATCGTACGTCCCGTACGGAGCGCCCAGCGTAATTACACAAGCGTCGTAGTTAGACGTCGCGCTTCCGGTGGACGACCCGTTGTTCGGGCGATACCAACCTTCGGTGTTTGGAGCCGGGGCGCAATAAGCCTCCCACACGGCTTCGGTTTGGTTATATCCGCCGTTAGTGATGGGCTCATTCAGCACATCCACAAGAGCCGCAGTCAGCTCCGCAGTAGTGTTGTATTTCACGCCGTTGACTGTAGCGCCCGTGAGGCTGAGGGTCAAAGCATACTGAGCAACGGGGAAATTACCCGGACCTGAACTTGGCCCAGCGGTCGCGCCGATACCCTGACCGTTAATGGGGGATGCTGTGCTGCCGGGGTGAACCAAAGACCCGCCAGCGGGATTCGTGACATTGACTCCGGCTACGTGAACATACGCAGCTACGCCGATGCCAGTCGTAGGGTTAGAACTAGGCATGTTATCTCTTTTCTGCCTCTTTAGAGGCTAACTGCTGTGCGAACGCATGAATTGAATCGATGCGTTGCTTGACAACCCCAAAAGGTACCGGGGTTCCATAAGCCCGAGACATATTACGCTCCATCCAGTGCAGAAGGGAAAATCTTGACTTACTGCCATGGCAGGAGAGCTGTGGGCTTTCGTAATGAGAACTGCATACAGGAACTACATTTCCGTGGACAAAACCGCGTGACCAGTCAATCCGGTCGAGTCCCCAAACTTTACCATTCTCGGGAATTCTCCCGCAGTAGGCACACGGTCGAGGTTGACCGTTATTCAGAAAGTAGTGAATCGCTTCGTTGAGATGTGAAAATCCAAACGGGCAAGACTCCTGTCTAGCGACCCATCGCATGGCAAGATACCGTTTTTTGATGCTCTTGTCATAGGGCATTTCGTTCTCCGCACGCAGTGGGCTCTGTATTGCCTTCAGGAGGCGTCCAGTCGGCGTCACTGTTGACGTAAAAGCTGTTAAGCGTCGTTGGAAGAAAAAACCAAAGGGTGTAAATTAAATTACACCCCTAAGTTCTTTCAAATCAACGAGTTACGAAATCGCGCTTGCCGCGTCAATTTCCCGAATTCTGATTGTGGTGTCTGGTCCGAGGCTGGTCGTGAAGTGTACACGATAGCTCGTCCACCCCGGAATCAGACCTTCGGGGTCTGCAACGGTAGGTGCAACGTTCTGCACGACGTTGCACTTGATGTTCTGCCACTGACCTTCGCCGAAAGTCGTGTCGTTCTGCGCTCCGAGGTTGATGGAGAAAATACCATCTTGCCCGAAAATGTAAGTACGCAGGGCGGTCAGACCCGTCACGCCTTGGTAATTAATCGTCTGCGTGACGAGGTTGGTCTGGAAGAACCGAACGCCGCTAGACGGCAGCTCAACGCTACCTTCGAGGTCGGTGCTCACCAATTCGTCCATGGTCATCTGACCCTGAGCGGTGTGCTTCAGGATGTCGATGGGGGAGTCGTTCGAGTTGTCAGCCAACACGTCGCCAAGAGCGAACGGGTGGATGACGCCCACGAACATATCCTTCATGAACGGCTTCACAGAGCGGCCAGCCAGAGACTGAACGCTGTTACGAATCTGGGAGAGACTCAGAGCGGTAAAGCTCGAAGTGCTCGACGCAGCCAGCTCCACGAGAACGCTAGAATCGATGCTGTTCGCACCGTCTGCGGTCGCACGGACCAGAGCCGACAAAGACTCGCCCAACTGATAGGACAGTTCCTTCGCCACGTTCTCGACGGTGTTATCAATGGCGGTAGCCAAAGACAAGCTGGAGAAGTTCGCGTAGTCTGCGTATTCGCCAATCGTCGCGGTGGTGTTCAGGACGTTGACGCTCAAGGAGCTACCAACCGTTCCTTCGGTGGTCTGAGTGGTCAGAGCCGCCAGCGGAACGTACATGAACATCTCATATTGATTTCCCGAATTCTTCGGGAGGTCCAAACGCTGAGAGCAACGAACGAACGGAGTCTGCGCCTTCAAATTCTCGCGAAAACGTTTGTCGTAGTACTTCACAGTGCTCTGGGGCAGGTTAGAAAGCTGATTGCCTGCGGGACTAAAAGCCATGGCTATTTACCTCGTGGTGAGAAGTTAACGCTGTCTCGCCGCTCGACGGAGGTCAGCTTCTTTTTGAAGCCTATCCACTGTCGGAAGGAACGTCGGGTCTTCTTTTGACCTCTTGGCGTACACATCGGCGGACATCTTGTCAACTTCTGCCAGTGTCAGAGTGCGCTCGCTCGCGGGTGTTGCTCCGTTGGATGAAGACACGCGGTCATTCAATCCTGAGGGCGTCTGGCGTCTGGCGTTTTGTACCGTCTGTGCGTCACTAGTAATCCGACTAGCTGCTACAGGGGGAACCTGCGGTTTCGGTTCCGTTTCCACTGCCACGGGGGCTGCCTGTGCCAGTTGTACGACTGGAGCGGGTACTAGCAATGCGCTAGTTCTCGCTAAGGCGATTTCGAAATTATCAGTAGTGGGTTCGAGATTCCTCTCACCCATCCACTTAGTTAGGATTTCACGATTGGCTTCTACGTTATAGAAACCATCGCCAACCCTGTCAATGAATTCTTCAAAACTACGTACGACCTGATTCTCCAAAAGGAGTCGCTGACTTTGATTCAGCACTTCCGTAATAACTTCAGGCGTAGCGCCGAAAGTAGCTTCGGCAAGTCTGACCTTCGCGTCTTCGAACTTCGCGGGGTCATTCAAATCTTGTGTCAACTGATATCGCTCGTCAGCATTCAACTGCTTCGGTTTTAATCCCCCAAAATTCTCGGGCAGCCGTTTCGCCCTAGTGGGTACTTCCTGTTCGGGGGTGAGACCGAGGCGAGCATCCCGAGAAAGTTTCCTCATCTGTCGAAGGATGCTGTTGTTCTGTTCCGTGAATTTCTTAATTAACTCTTCGTGCGTTTTATAAATAAGAACTTGCTTACCGCCGAACGGCTTACCCATCTCGTCCGTCGGCTGCCATTCATACCGTTGTTCAACCGGGTCCGCCGCCGCTACCGTAGTAACAGCCGGAACGGGGGGTTCAGCCACAATCTCTACGACTGTTTGGGGTACGGCAGGGAGACCCGTCTCAGGGTCCAGAACTTCAACCGGGAACATCGCGTTAACGGCGGCGATGAACTCCGGGTCCTGTAATTTCGCAGCGTATTCGCTTGCCGACATGTTGTCAATATCTGTTGACGTGTACATAATTTCCTCCTCTTGGAAATCCTAAACTTTAAAACGCTTCTTGCCCTTCAAACTCTGGCGGGTAGTACGGCCTTTCGGGGTCTTCTATAGTGCCTATGGTGGACGTTTCGTTCCTCAAGAGAGTAATCTCTTCTTCGATTCTCTGTAGCAAGCCTTGGTAAATCATGCCCGCTGCTTTCACCATGCGATGTCTTGATAAAACTTCATCACTGCTTGTAGGGTCCGTATTCACCAGTCTCTGATTGAACAGTTTGATTTCATCCTCAATCATCTGCTGGATGAGCTTGAACCCTTCCGTGTGGATGTATCCCGCGAGGACCCCCCGCTGCTGGCGATTCAATTTCGACAAAGGCTCCATCCCAATCTTCGCGATATCAATCTCCACGTCTCCCCCTAAAATTTGTGGCAGTTTAGAGTGATGCCCAGCACTAGCGGTCTTTCGACCAGATATCTCTGCGGCTCCTCGCGGACCCCCGCAGTGCGGGGTTAGTTTTGGATGAGGAACCAACTGTCCTCGAAACGGGCGAGCGACACCCGTTTATGTTTGATTACGCAGCCGGAGTTGCCGGAGTTGCAGGCGCGGGGGTCAACGCGGCGACTACGGAAGCGTTGATTGCATCAACACTGGCCTTAGCGGCGTCCACCTGTGCCTGAGGCACCGTATTGGCTTCTTGTGCGATAAGCGAGGCAACGTTACCTGAGAGGGTAGCGATACTGGTATTCAGTGCGTCAATTGCCATTCTTAGTCTCCTTAATTCATGAATCAGTTCAAAGTCCATACACCCTCCAGACTACTCGACGGTTGGTAACTGGCCCTGTAACCCTTGTTGGGACGGTTCGCCGTTCACGCTCTCCGACATCCCACTAGCCTTAGCGGCCTCGCGTGTGATGTCCCGCTTAATTCGGTTGTCTGAAGCTTGGTCTTCGAGCTTTTGTTTCTGTACAAATTTTTGTTGGTCGCTTTGTTGCTTAACCTGCATCGCTTGCGCTTGCAGAGCAGCCTTCGAGTTCGCATCCCGACGTTGTTTTTCTTCGGGAGTCATATCCTCGACGATATCATTCTTGTTCTTCCACTCCGAGGCTTCCATCCACATATCGATAATCGGCTCGATATTAATCTTCTTGCCGACTTCCGATAGCATCGTTTGGATTTGCGGATTATCTAAAATCTGCGTGAGCATGACCATAGATTGCGCCATTGTCCGCTTTGCCGCGAGGGACGCGCCTGCTAGGACCTCGTATTCAATCTGAGCGTCGTGGAATTCCTGAAGGGTAAATCCCTCCAGCATATCCTCGCCCATCTTCTTACCAAGAACGTGCTTAATAGCAAAATCAGACATGACCGTAAAGGTCAACATGTCGATAACGCCAATGAACGGTTTGAAAACTTGTTCTATGAAGTTATCTAAAGGCCCGTCAAGTCGGGTTGCGGACGCCCCGGCCATCAGATTCGCACCTGTAGCAGAACGTCCCATACCTGCACGAGGCCCCGCTGAACTCCCTTGAACGAGAGTCTGGTCGGCACCTGAGGAACTCTCGGTTGCGGCCTCATTCTCTTTCATTGCCGACCAAATGTCAGACGGCACCTTTGGGGATTCGAGCAGCTTATAGGATTTCTCTGTATCCGTCACACTAATAATCTTACCGATTCCAGTACGGATGGTCTGTGTGGGCGCGTTGTCATCCCGATGGCGAAGATAAATCGGATTAACACCGTAACTCAGGATTTTCAGAATTGAGTTGATTGTGCCTTGGTCGACGCGCTGATTTTGTCCAACGATTAGACCGAGACCCATACCGTAGAAAGCCCGAGGGCGATTCCACCAGTTGGACGACAAGAACGGAATGCGTTTGAATTCGTTCTCGCCCGTATAGACGATTTTCTCTTTGTTCAGAACAACAATCTTTCGACCGCCGTCCCAATATTCCATCAACTCTAGTTTCGTTCGTCGTGGGTCGGGGCTCGCCTGATTATTGACCTCCTCAGCGTGGAATACTACCCCGCGCACTTGGGTAGTCATATCCAAGTCTTGAATCTGCTGTCCTGCTTGACCGTCCCACATACCCGCGATTTGAGCATCGGACGGAAATATCCAACCGTCAATGGCGACACCCTCTTCGCCGTCTTCTATCGCACCACGAATACTATTCTTCAAATCCATGAACTGGTACCAGTCCATGTAGCGGATATCAATGACCCACCGGGCTTCCCGAATATCCGAAACTTCCAACTGCGGGTCAACGAGAACGCGATTTAACGGACGATGCTCAAAAAAAGGCATCGGCACGATTTTCACCGTACGCTCTATGCTTGGCGGCTCATCCAACGCAATGTCCTGTCGTGTGGTAGACCCGTCGGCGTTAGGTAAATCAACATGCTTGACTGTCGCTGTTCGCTTGACAGTTACGATTTCTTTCCAGTCATATCCCCATTTGAAAATACCCGTACCGAGATGAGCCATCTGCTCAAGCCCCCACTTCGTGTGGTTCTTGAACTTACACTCATCGAGAATATAGGAGTATAAAGCGGTCTTCGCGTCAACAACCTTTTGACTCGTACCCGGACGGGGGCGAATAAGCATCGGCGGGTCGTCGTAGAACAGACCCTTGTATAGTTGAGGTACGACAGCATTACAAACTTTCGCGACGGTAAAACGCTGTACATTCGGTTCGAGAACGTAGGTATTCTCGTACACCGTCATCGGACGGGGCGATTGGAACAACAAATCCGCGTCTCTCCACATCAACGTCCATTGACGGTTTTGAATATACGCCTTTGCGAGTTCCGCCGAACGGCATACGAGGGCGAGTTCTTTATTGATAGGGAGGTCCCCGGTTTTAACGTTTTTGAAATCTTGGGGCGCGATATTTCCGTTTGGGTCTCCGTCGCGGATGACCGCTTCCGTAAGTACGTCCATGGATTTCCTTCCTAGCTAAAAACGTCGGATAGTGGGTCACAATAATCCGACCCTAACCCTGCGCCCGTAGTTGATTCTCCCCCGGTGTCAGGAAAACTCGCGGCAAGAGCGGCCATCTGAGATTGGTCAACAGCCTTCCCCTCATATACTTGTTTGTACGCCGCATTCATTCTGGGGTCGAAGTATGCGTCTTGGGCTGCGGATACTTTCGCCTCGTTCTCGGCGTATGCACAAAATTGATTAACGAGGATTGCAAGAACGTCCACGATGTCGTCGTGTAACGCGGCTGCGGTTCCGAACTTAGACAGCTCGTCATAAAGTTCATCGAGGCTCGGACAGGAGTTCAAAAACAACAACTTTCCCTCGCCGAGATATCGAAGTACGGGACCCGCTTTCTCGGACTTCGACTTGGTCTTTTTGCCTTGACCTAGAGAAACCCATTCAATAGGTACGCGGACTTTCAATTTGTCCATCTCGCGGTAGGCTTCGCGGCCCATCCACTTCACGCCGACAGACTCCTCAATGCACATCCTACGAGGCTTCCACTGTAGGGCGGTAGCCGCAATCAACGCGGGGAGTTCAAACTCGTTGTAGCGCCCCCGCTTCATATCGATGATATAGAATCGTCCCCCATATATCAGCGCCGTTATGATTACCGTGTAGTCAGCCCATGACTTAGTCGAATATGCTGTATCGACACAAGTGACAATCATCCCCGAGTTGGGCAACATCGCAGCCGGGACGGTACGACGCACCAAAAGCTCCCGAGGGAACTTGATGACGTGCATCTGAGTCGGGTCGTTGAGATACTTAATCGCGAACCACGGGTCCGTTTTTTTCTTGTGTTGCAGGAACTTGAATGTCAGGGAGTGTTCGTTCTCTGGAACATTGAACCAGTAATCGTAATCACTCTCCGTCATCTCAGATTCGACTTTACCCGCCGACCGGGCTTCAGCATTCTGCCACCATGCCGCACGGATATAAATCTTCATCGGGAACTGTGAAACAGCCCCGCCCTCTTCAATCCATTTCTTTAGGTTCAGGATATCCTGACCGTAGGTGTCTTGCGAATCGTACCACGTCCCAATCTTGTCGTAAAAGCCGTACGGGTGCAACATCGCGGCGTTAATGCTAACCTGTTTGTTGATATTCAGAATACGGTCAGCAGTCTGGGAGTTCTCGTTGGTGACCACGTCATCCAATTTCATGATGCAGACGTGCCAACCCGCTAGATTCTGCTCAATCGATGCCGCGAATACGGTACATTCTTTTTCAACAGCGGAAACCGCTGGGGTTTGGTACTCGTACCCTTTACCGTCGTCCTTTTCAATGCAGTGTTCGGGAAATAGAACCTGAAACATGCTTTCGGTTCCATCGAGCATGATGCGCGGGCTGAGGCTTTTCTTCTTTATGAACAGCCCTGCTGGACCCCCATCATTAAGAGTGAAGTGGCCTTTAATTTCTCCAACGAAATCTTTCGCGAGGTCTAACACACCCGTCAATACGAGGATAGTTACTTCGGGGAACGCGATAATCCATTGAACACAATCCGCCATATTCATGGAGGATTTAAACCCGCCTCTGGGTACGAGAAGCAGCCGTTCTTTTTGCTCGATATAGCTGTCTTTCGACGCGAAGTCTTTGAAGGTCTTTTTAGTCGGGTCTTTTTTTACAAAAAACTCATTGCATATTTCTTCGTGGGTGTTATGTACAAGGCCGTCCGTCCAGACATACTCGTGGTCGGTCATATCCTTGTATTTTTCTAACAACTTGCAAAGTGCGAACAGGTTCGTCTGGGCCATAAAACGAAACCGATAGATGTCTATCTCGTTCGTAAGCCCCTTCAAGTGACAAACTGTTATTACCTTCATCTGCTGGTCTGGGGTCAATCGCAGGAAGCTCGTCTTCGCCTGTTGGTCAAACACCTCATCGGACATATCACGGTGTTGATAGTTCTTGTCGTGTCGATGTTGGTCAAACCAAGAGGTTAGATTTTCCGCGTGCATACTCCCCCGTTATTTCTTTCCGTTTTTCCAACCGTGCATGGCCACCGCCATGACGCCCATTTTTCTTACGTGAGGATTATCGCTATTCGCGGCTTCTTGCTTTTTATCCAGCGGGATGGGTTGTCCTTCAGGAATCCCGAGATGCCTATGTAAACCGCCTTGATTCAAGTGACTCATCGCCCTATGGAAATGCGATTTTTCTTCCGGTGTGTGCTCCACCATCCCTCCTTTGTCAAATAAAGGGGCCTTGGGTGTCGGTTTGATTTCTGGCGTCACGTCATTCGCGTCACGCATTGTTTTACCACCGATGGGTAGCTTCGTAGGGGCTTTCCCGTCTACGCCCATGACCTTCTCGTAACGTTTGTTCTGGTCTCCTGTCAAGACCCGTTCACCGTCTTTAACGATGGCGACTTGGTGCTTTCCATCGGCGACGTTGACCTTCCCGCCGTTGTCATATACGGGTGCCGCGCCGAGATTCTTGGTCATCTTCTTTAACTCGTGCGCGGGAATTCGCTTTTCCCCTTTGATGCGGGCTGGGCGGTCGGTCACTAAATCCTGCTTGTACACGGTATCATCCTTGGCGGGCGTACCTGTGATGGCGGCGGGGTGGGGGTTCAACTCCTCCATAGCATTTCTATGAGCGCGTACTGCTTCGCCTTCAGCTTCATCGCCGGGGTGGAACGGATTGCCTGCGGACATATTCTCTCCTTGTCAATATAGTGTCATTATGACAACATGTTGACTACATGCCTGCGGGCGTGATAGCGGCGGGCGGCTCAGGAGACGGAGACGCCGTCAACTGCGGCACTGCGGGAGTCGTCGGAGCTTCACCCGGAGCGGGTGTACCTGCGTGGTTCTCCAGATGGTCATGAACGCCCGCCATGCTGTCGTGCATGTGCGTCTCGTCGTGCTTCTCACTATCAAACGGGGCGTGATGTTTGTGCGTCATGACATGCTTACCATTGTGGGTCTTGGTATACGTAATGGACTTGATTTCTTTCTTCGGACCTTTCGCACCTTTGTCCTTGAGGACTGAGTAGATGTCGTGTGTCATGTTATCTCCTATTGAAAAACGTCGGTAGCTCAGACCAACGCTCTCGTGCATGCGCCCTCATGCCCCGACCGGGGTCGTAGGCGGGGTACAACGTGCGAAACTTATGTTCGGCTCTCAAAAACCCTTCGGGCATCTCTCCTATTGTTCTCAAAAACATGAGCATCATCGTCGGCCCGCGTGTGTGTCCCGCAATGCAGTGTGACAAAAGCTTATCGCCCTCGTCATACCTCTGTTTCAAAAAAATCAAGCCCGCGTCTACAGCTTCGCGAGGTATCATAGTGGGGTCGTCCACATCTATGAGATTCAACGCCATGCGTGTCTTGTTCGATTGAACAAAATAGTAATCTTTATCCTTCGGAGCGCCGAGAGTTGTATACCCGAGTACCGCTCGGTGACAATCGGAAGAGCCGTCTTTACATGCCGCGAGGATGGAATATCCGTGCTTTTCCGCGACGGGGACGGATTCTTTGTCACCCACCCATAATCTTGGTATCACTTCGACTAAAATCGCTTTGTACATTCACCCCTCCGATAGTCAATCCGAGGGCTGTGAACGCATCGCGGACGTGCTCACGGAAATGGTTGTTGTCAAGTTTTTTAGAAAAAAGACTTGACCGTCGTTTAACAAGTTCGTCCGAATCTTTCCCAAATACAGAACGTTCTTCACACGGGCGTTTCGGGAATGCCGCCGACCGAATCACCGCCGTTGTGGCATACTTAACCTTACGGTCACGAGAGTCGGGACCGCGCAGAGCCGTAAGGACGTCCCACAGCTCGCCGCTGTATTCTTGACCATCCAGCATGTCCTGAATCGCGTCGAGGGCCGAGCGTAATGTACGCGGAGTGGCCATCAGCAACAACTACAATCGCCGCCTTGCGGTACGAACTTGACAGAGTCACCGTTGATTTCCCAATGACCCGAACCGTCAATCTCGGGATTGACTTGATTCCGAAGCTCAATCTTTCGTCCCGAAAGTTCCGCTTTTACGGTCTTCGGCTCTTTCACATCTGATTCTTTTGGCATAACACTCCTAATCGGTAAGTATGATGGCGCTCTTGGGCGCTTCGGTCCATCCCGAGGGTGAAGCGGGGGCTTGCTCGGCTTGTTTCTTTTGAGCCAGAGCTTTAATCTCTTCCACTACTTGTTTTCGAATCATCACGGAATAGTCGGCTACGAAACTCTTCAATACGACATTCGCAAAGTCAGTAGCAAAGCGTATAGTCACGCCGTCGATAATAGGCTTAACTCCGCTACCCATGTGCCATGCTTGTTTTTCGTACTGTCGAGTCTGCGCTTCTGTTATCGTTGGAATAACCATCACCCCTCCCGTTTTAATTTCAGTTTATTCATTAGCTCGGCAACTTCGGGGTCATACTCGACTTCCTCCGGCGCTGTTAACGAACGCGGAGACCAACCTCGTATTCGGTCGAGTGCAAGAATTTCCTTGGGGAAAAACCCATCAAGCACCCCGATTCGGTCTGCGACTTTCAACAGAACGGACGGCTTCAACGGGGTCTTACCCGATTGATGCTCCTGAATCATTTTTACGAATAACATTCGCAAACGCTTTACTGACCGTGGTGTGTTCTTCCCAGACATCGCTAAACCCCCTCCGTGCTTGAATTTCGTTTGGTAGAGATGCGGATTCACAATAGTCCGCAAAATGGTAGGGGTCGAGCAAACAGTCGTAAATACGCTGCACGACTAACTCCTGAATTATGCGGGACCTTTCGGCCCCGCCATCCAACAAAGCTACAGTTTTTTCACTTCGGCGGATACCGCGCTTGACACAGCCGAAGTTGCGGCAGTCTTAACAGCGGTCGCTTTCTTGGCGAAAGCGGATTTGATTTTCTTGGCGATGGACGGGCAGAACACCCCGAAAGCGACACCAGAAACAGCGACTATAACACAAAACATAGGATATCCTTACTCGTGTTGCGGAGCTTGAGACAAACCGTCGACCGCGTGCGAACCTGCGGGCGGGGTCGGCACTACCCCAACACCTGAGACACATACGAGCGCATTGCCTGTTGCGCCTGCGGTGCCGTCGGCTTTAATCTGTGAGGACCGCTGTACAACCCCACTAACGAGCTTCTCTTTGGGTTGACCCGGTTTTGTCTGAATCACGATGTTGCCGCTATCGTACGGGGTAATCGCCGTCGACAAATCAGTATTACTGTGGGTCGCCGTCAATTGATACTGCTGCGTAATTCCCTTGGGCTGAACGCCCGCTACTCCGCTACCTGCTGGCTCTAGAACGGCACTCATGACAATCTCCTTATACTTTCGGAACGATGATTAGGTTGTTATCCCAACCCGAACAAAATACCCGTCGTTCAATCTTGTACGGCTGCTTGATATGCCGTGTTGCTGGCGCATCATCGCTGACATCCTCTATGATATAAACCCCTCCGGGGGTCAACAGGGGATATAAGACTTGAAAACTGACGACTTGGTGAAGCGGAATATGCGAGCCGTCATCGATGATGACGTCAAAACGTCCGCCTGTTCGAGGACCTACTGTGCGTAGCGACTCGATTTTACTCTGGTCACACTGTAAACAGTGGATTCGTTCGTCTTCGAAAAATGATTCACGCTTGATGTCAATTCCGTAAATCTCCGCGTGGGGGAAATAATCCCTCCACATTCGAAGACTCCCGCCGTGAGATATACCAATTTCTAACAGACGTTGAACTCTCCGGCCTTGAAAAAACGGATGGTAAAACTCCGTATAATCGTGGTGCGAATCCTTATTCACCCTAACTTTGTCCGTGTTGTACTTCAAAGCTATTTCGCACAGCGGGGTCATTTCGGCCCCCGAGGGTGTGTCGTAAACCAGTCAACAACTAAATCCTGTCTTAACGGCGGACGCATCGGGTTACCGTTATTCCCACGACGATACTTTGGGTCTACCCACGACTTATCTCGATATTTCGCGGGAGCCGCTGAGGGGGTATCTTGATTTCTCACGGCATACGCATCCCGCATCACCTGATTATTGTAGACGTTCGGGGTGTCACAGAGATGCGATGTGATGAAATCGTTGTCTCGATGCGGTCGGTCGGTCGGTCGTCCGTATCGGGGGTCATGCTTCAGAAGAATTCCGAAAGGGGCAAGAGAGCGCCCGACCCATCTATCCTCAGCCCAATCGTTAACGGGCACCGTCAGGACTAATTCAGTCGCTTTCTTACTGAGCCAATAACCCGCCCCGCCTGAAGCGTATTTCGCGCCGGAACCTCCGCATTGATGACCTGTATATTCCGTGTCTTCAAACCCACTATCCATTAACTTCGGAATGTCAATGAAGGTGTCAGGGAAACATTGGAATATGTAGTCATATCCGTGGTCCAGAGCCCAGCGATGGCTATGCCATGTCTTGTGACCTAAATAGAGATATCCATCAGGGCAATCAAGTACAACCTCGTCTTCCTGTGGGGTGTATGTGAAGGGGTCTTGAATTTTCGTGGAAATAGCTTTGTGTTTGTGCCCGCGAGTCGCGTGGGTCACGGAGTCTTCCAACCGAGATTCGTCCTCAACACTAACCGGGGTTCCGTTTCCTATGAAGAACCTATGGTCTAGAATTTTATGGTCGACGTCCTGTGCATACGTCTCGCGAATGGCTTGGTTATCGCCGTTTGTAGCACCTGTGACCCAGCTCGAAACGGCAATCAACGCCTTGAACGGTTGCGCCTGCATCGCCTTTCTAAGAGCGTGCATACGAGACGGCGTATATCCAGCCTTGAATCCCGCGTGCGTGGTAATGATATTGTTATACGGGCTGATGTCGTTATCACTATATCGAACATCGTGTTTCAACACAATGCCCTTGGCTTGTGCGAGTGTCGGAAACCAACTATCGTCTGCACAACAATTAATCCGAGCTTCAATGACCCGAGACATTGTCTTACGACTTACCCACCAACCAGAACCTCCCGCGACGTTTCGTCCGTTCGGTCCACCGATGAAGTCATATTTCTCGAACCCACTACGCATCAGACGAGCGATGTCAACATACGTGTCAACGTCGCATTTGAATACGAAGTCATACCCTTGTGTGTAAGCCCATCGAAATATTTCTCGAACCTTAACGGCGAGATGGACGTAGTCGTCAGGAACCGGGAGGATAACCTCGTCTACTTGTGGGTCTACCGGAAGTTCCGCCGCAGTCTCTTTCGCCCGTTCAATCCCCTTAGCTTCGTAGTCAATACCCCGATTGCTATCGGATGTACCCCGCTGGGACTCCCAGATGGCGGCTTCGTCGTCATCTGTCGGGGTGTCATCCCCGATAAAAAATTTGTAATCAACTGTTGGGTGTTGTCGAATATCAGTCAACCATGTATCACGAACCCCTTGGTTGAACCCGTTGCGGGCGTCCCGGCGGCAGGATGCGATTGCTATCAGTACCCGCATTGTCCCTCCTAGACGTATGTCGTCTTGTGCTTCACCCACCGTTCGGGAACCAAATCTTGGTCGTGGAGCCATTCCACCCGGAACCAATCGTCAGGGGCCAACACGACGCTATTGCCCTTGTCCATGAGCCATGCGCCCCACCATGAGAAAGAACTGTTAGAGATGACCGCGTTCTCACACAGACTCATGAGATATAAATCCCACGGGGCCATCGGGAAGGAATGCCCGGTGCCTCGATGGTCTATAATGACGCAATCTTTGAACTGCGACTTACACCAATCAGGGTCATCCGAGAAAACAAAAAATCTAGAATCCTGAATTCGGTCTTCGATATGTCTAGCAGCGGTTAAATAGTACTCAGCCGAGAGACATCCGAAATCTCGCTGAAGATTCGGGGTGAGATAATCACCGCGTCGAACACTGATGAATGCCGGGTGTTTACACGCTTTAATTTCTTTCGCGAGAGACTTTATCTCCTCGGGCATATCACCTGTCGGCACAGCTAATTCTTTTCGAAGGGCGGGGATGACTTCGGGGGCGAAATATTTCTCCGATTGCCAGTACCCGTGATAACACGTAGTCAACGGCTTAGCGTAGACCTCGGGCAGGAAACGAATCGAAGGTTCCCAAAAAAGTCTCGGGTCGGTCGAATCGAGTATATTGTCCGGTTTGTACTCCGTTTGCACGGGCCAATCATTCAATCGATACAGACCTTTGAACTTCGTTGCGTAGTCTGTCTTATCGAAATAAACAGGCTCGTTACGAATTGCGGCGAGAGACCGTCCGAACGCGTACTGAAATAGTTGATTTCCTATCCCGCCCCGAATCTTGACAATCATGTTACCGCCTTTTGAAGTATCGGAGGCTTTCGGATAACTCCCGAGGCTGTAAATCAAAGCCATGCTCGGACAAAAATTGTTGTATCTCCGGCAATAAGTACGGAGTGTTATATACCCCACACTGGCCCTCACTCCACACTTCTAAGAAAAGATGTTGAACTGTCTTAAGGGTTTCGATTGCTCCACGCAATACTGGCAATTCATGACCCTCTACATCAATCTTCATCACAGAGACGTCATTATGCCCGTCGTTCAATGTCAATGAATCGAGAGTTGTCATGCGGGTTGGACTAATGCGACTCTCGCGAAGGGTCGCATTACCTTGATTGCCTTCCGGGGCGGTTACCTTGCAAAACCCCTCGCGGTCAGATAAGGCTAATTGGTAAGCGACACAATTCGTGATGTCATTCGCTTCGAGATTTCGTACGAGCTTGTTATAGAATGTCGAGCGGGGCTCAAAAGCGTAGACGTTTTCGGACGGACAGAACATGGAGAAGTAAAGAGCGTGCGTACCGATATAAGAACCCACATCGACGTAACTACCGGGGCACTGCAAACTCCTGATGAACTCCAGATTGGCGATTTCATACCACTTGCCTTTAGAGAGCATCTGCTCGATATAGTCTTTTGGATTGAGGTCGACGAAGGTGACTTCCCGGTTGTTATAAATCACATCCCCCTCCTAGTCTCGACGTTTGTTCCTATTTCCAGAGGCGAATTGAGTGAGCACCCCATCCCCCGCGTCTTGCACGCGTAACTTCCATTTCATGAGAGTGATGGCCTCGCTGCGAAAGCTCCTCTGCTCAGTACCTGATATTTTGAAGCCGTGCTCTGTCAAGAGTTCTCGATGGGCGGCTTGATTCGTTAACACTTCGAAGTTAAGAAAGCCTGCGTTATTGGCCGCCTCAACTTGCTCACGGACCCACGAAGCTGTCATATCTACCGGGGCGAGAACGGTTTTTGTACAGGTATTATCCGACATAGTCCCCCCAAAGATAAGAAGCCCGCTCAACGCACTGGCATGCGGAGCGGGCTTAGGTATCAGGGGTGCGTAACCGCTGGGCGGCTACGGGAGGAGGGGTCACCCCTGTTTGTCGTGTAGCTTGTTACTAAAGTGTACGAGATTTACAGGCTTGAGTCGCCCGTTTTGTGTCGTGGCATATACCTCATCTGGGGGTTCTCGTGGACCTAAACTTTTTCCTCACTCTTCAGTAAATGCGAGTTTCTTCGACGTAGGGGGCGTTTTGCGGCACGTAAAACACCGTAAGTCCTTTAGAATCAATTGCAAGAAAAATATGTTACTCAGCGTTCTTTTTAGGTGGAACTCGCCCCATGTCTGTGAACTTCGCCCCCTCTACCGATTCCAAAACCGAAGAATCGCCTAAGTAGGTCAATCGAGCACTTCGACCCCTTTCCATTGATAAACCCTCTCTGGTCAACAGCTTAGACCAGTACTCTTTGCTCTGGTAGTCTAGACCCTCCAAACCCTTACGCTTACGCGCCATTTTCGTCCTCTTCCACACGATTCAACTTCTTGATTTCGTACGCTCGGATGCCAAGGGCGGGGTTATCAAACGTAACCTCCTGAAGAAACAAAAAAGTCATCTTGCCCGCATCTATCTCGCATTCCTTGATGAGGTCTCCCGTTATAGTTCCCGTGCCTGTGAAAGTGCTCGTTACCCGCTGACCTAAATCAAAAGCCATGGTCACTCCCTTTCGACTCTATCCTGCAATCACGACAGCAACCTTTAGAGACCGCCGTCTTTTCAGACGTCTGTCCCCAACGGTGCCAGCACTCTCTATACCGACGCTCCTCGAACTCTTCTTTCGACACCTTATCGGCATCGATGAAGTAATAGGGGGTCGTCCCGTCGTCCACAAAAAAGTCTTTGTACTTCATCTCTTGTCCAAGAATTTCGCAACCATCTTGATGAGTTCGTGATTACATGCACAGCAGAGGTCGGCGAACTTGCGAGCCGAGCTATGGGTCGGAATCTCTACTTGGTCCATCTGGCGGTCGGCTTCAACCTTACACCTGTCGCAAATATACTTTTTAGCCATGTTCCCTCCACTATTCAAAGATAACACGGAAGCATGAAAAAGGCAACCCCTAAAAACTATTGACTTTACGCCCTTCGCATGCTAATCTAGGAAGAGTCGAGGGACGAAAGTTCTATCGAGTGTACCAGTATGTCCACAGCCTACGGGCAAAAGGAGAACTATGGGTATTGTCATTAAGAAGAAAGTGTATGAACTCGCAGACGAGGGTCTTCACAATGTCGTCATCACGCGGATTGAGGATATCGGTCTGGTGGAAACCCAAAACGGCACAAAGGACCGGGCGGCGATTTACTTCACCTGTCTGGACCAAAAAGGCAAGGATGGGAGCGACGTTGACCTCCGTTACCAAGTCAATAAGGTCATCAATGACCGCTCGACTCTGGGCAAACTGCTCAAGAGCCTTAAGGTCTCCGCTGATGACAACTTTGACATGGATGACCTCATCGGCATCAAAGCTCAGGTCGTAGTTGAGCACACTTCAGCCGACGGCAACAACTATGCCAACATCACGAGCTTCATCCCGGTTAAAAAGGGAGTCGAGCAAGTATAGTTGTTATTTGTAAAAAAGCGGGGCTGTGCCAGCAGTCTCGCTTATTTTTTCTTGGAGGGGTATGCCCGACTCAAAGTTGGTTGAGGAGATTCTCGCTTCAGCACAAGATGCGCTGGCTCGGGGGTTTGCAATTCTTACATGCGAACCTCACGACAAATCTCCATGGGCGTTATACAGCCCACACGCGGTCAATAGTTCCACCCGAAACCCTGAAGTCGCATTAAAGCCGTGGGTAGTCGACAAAGTAGAGGCTAACTATGGCGTGGGGTGCGGGCCATCCAACATCACCGTGGTTGACGTAGACCACGGCGTGAATTCTATTGAAGACTTTGAAAAGTGGCGCACGGACCACGGTTTCCCCGAGACTTTTACTGTCATCTCGGGTCGAGACGGTTTCGGGGCGCACTTGTACTATTCCGGTGCTGTCGCAACGACGGGTTTTGATATTGGTGGAGTGACTGGAGAGTTGAAAGGTCACGGCGGGTATGTCGTAGGGCCCGGTTCGGTCCATCCCTCAGGCAAAAAATACTCCATCTACAAAGACATCGCTATCGTCCCTCTGCCCGACGGTGTGAGGTCCCTCGCAAAGGAAAAGAAATCTGCGAACTACACGCCTGTGAAGGATGGCGGCAAACTCATTGCAGCCGGAAATCGATGGCTTCATCTTCAATCCGCATCGGGAAAATTCCGTAATGCAGGCCTCGACGAAGAAGGTATTTACGCAGCCCTGAAGAACTTCGCTATCAACAATTGCGAGGACGGAGACAATTATCCTGATGAAAAAATTAGAGAGATTGCCAATGCAGCATTCAATAAGTTCGAGGCCACTGAAGCTGCGCCTATTGTGTTCTTCGGCGGCAGCTCCAAGATTGACGTCAACATTACCGAACTGCCACAAACTGCTGTCGACGGAGATTGGATTGGAGAACTATCCCACTGTGTCGCTGACGGAACTTTTATCCCCCTCTCCTTTGCCAGAGCGCAAATCAAGACAATTCTTGCTGCCTCATTGGATGGTAAGGTAGGATTCCCCGGACAACCTGACCTCCACATGAAACACTGGAGTATGCTCGTGTCCTCCCACCCAGAATCTGGGAAGGGGGAATCTTGGAAACGTGTAGGCGAACAAGCTCTCGCTAACTATATTTCAAAAACCAACATCGGATTGCCAAAATCTGGATGGTTCTCATCCGGCGAGCACATGGTAAAGAAACTCTGCGATGAGCAGTTCGAAAACAAAAACTGTCTTGTATATTTCGATGAGTTGAAAATACTCTTCGAAAAAGGCGGGTCGAGCAACTCCACGTTATTCTCGAAAATGATTGAACTGTATGACCGGAAAGACTCTAGCGCGGGTTCCCTCTCGCACGAAGGTGGGGAGTTCAACAACATCTCTCTGTCCTTCACGGGGGGCTTCACCCGGTCGTCTTACGAGTCCGCATTATCCGGCAAGGGCGCGGGCGGTGATGGGTTCTTATCTCGTTGCGTTCTGACATACACCGGAGATGTCACCCACACGGGGGATTGGTCTGAACTGAACCCCCTCGCGGTAAATGACCTCGCAAACAAGATGCTTCTGCGGTGGCAGATGATTAGCAACAGCATGGGGCTTAATGAAGGGAAACCTTTACAGATATCCGAGACGTCGGAAGCCTATGACCTCCGTATGAAGTTTCAGAAAAGCTTAGCAATCCAACGAGCCCGTTTGAATGAAGAGATGCCCGGTATGGGTATGACCTCTCGTCTGGAGAGTCATTTCAAACGCGACCTCCTACTCCGTGCTATATTCTCGGGAGACCCTGAAGTCACGCCCCTCATTACCGCTGACATGGTTGAGCGGTCTGTTATTTGGGCAGAACACGAACTTTACCTTCGCGAGGAACTATGGCCTATCGATAAGGGCAACCTTGTCGAGCGCATGGAACAAAGCATGAGAAAGGCTCTGAAAAAACACGAGGCCTTAACTAAAAGCCAGCTTATGACCGCGTGTAATGTTTTCAGGGCGGGGTCTGGGGGCATGGAAACTTTCGACCGGGCTTTTAAAGCTATGCTTCGTGGAGCGTTAGTGGTTATCGGCAAAACTTCTAAAGGGACCGAGAAGTTCGGGTTAGACGAGTCCCTCTAATCACTGTCAAACGGTTGACAGTGATGAATACTGTATAAGTCCTTTAGAATGAAGGGCCGACTACAATCACTGTCAAAACACCCTATATATATATACGTGAGGATGAGTTTTTTTTTCCTAATATAGGGGTATATATATACAATACTTTTGACAGTGATTGACGGGAAACTGTTGATAGTAAATAAGATACGCCGCAAAAACTACTCGACAGTGATTGACAGTGATTGACCGTGATTGACAGTGATTGGAGGAGGTAACTGTGGTAACATCGCAAAGAAGACTGTGGATGGATTATGAATCCCGGTCCCATATTGACATCAAGAATTACGGTCTGGATAACTACGCGAAGCATCTGACAACCGAGCCGTTGATGATGGCGTATGCTTTCGATGAGTCCGAACCTAAGCTCTGGAAAATTTGGATGGGGGAGGAGATGCCCGAAGACCTTAAAGAGGGTCTGCTTAACCCTGAGGTCATGCTCGGCGCATGGAATTTTAACTTTGAAAAAGATATAACCGAATATAAAATCGGGATTCAAACGCCCCTGTCCCGATGGTTCGACCCGTCCGTCTTGTGTGCGTACATGTCCCTCCCTATAGGTTTGGACCGGGCATCTAAGGCCCTCGGACTCAAAGAGAAGAAGATTCACCAGACGGGCCCGAAACGCGGTATCGCTTTGTTTTCAAAACCCAGCAAGACGAAGAAGACGTCCCTGAAGAAAGACCCAACTCTCCCGCCGACGTATTTCAAAGATTGGAACAGCCACCCCGAGGATTGGGAGATTTGGTGCCAGTACTGTTTGCAGGATGTCCGAGCTGAGCGAGAGGCATGGCATAGGGCCGTAGAATATAACTGCCCGATGACAGATGAAGAGTTCCGTGCGTGGCAGCTCGACCAACGGATGAACGAGACGGGCCCCTATATCGACGAGCAATACGTCACCAACGCTAAGGCTCTTGCTGAAGCTGAAGCTGAGGAAATCCTATCGGAGATTAAAGCCAACACAGGCTTGGAGAACCCAAACAGTCGCGACCAGATGCTTGAATGGTTGACCGACCGTGGATATCCATTCACATCCCTCGATAAAGAGCATATCGAAGAGGCCCTGAAACACAAAACTCTGAAACCTCTCGTCCGTCAAATGTTAGAACTAAAACAGAAGCTCGGCGGTAGTGCGTACAAAAAACTCGAAGCAATTCTGGACCGCATGGGGGTCGATAAACGGCTGCGCGACCAGTTTATCTATCACGGGGCCCACACCGGACGTTGGGCGGGTCGTGGAGTACAGCTCCAGAATCTATTCAAGCCCGACCGTAATGTCCTCGCGTACTCATGGGAGAAAGACACCACAAAGCGGTTGGATATCTACACGCGGGCTATCCGAACGGGTAAAAAGATTTACTCCCCGTTCACCCCTATGAACCTCGTCGCAAGTACAATCCGGTCGGCGTTTGTCGCCACACCGGGGCACAAACTAGACGTCGGCGATTTAGCACAAATCGAAAGCCGGGTTCTGTGCGTTCTCGCCCGTTGCGTATCGATGTCTGAGGCATACGCGGCAGGACGGGACCTCTATAAAGAGTGTATGGCGAAGCAGCTCGGGATTGATATATCTCAGGTCACGAAGGCCCATCGCGACCGGGGCAAGGTCCAAGTTCTCGGCTGTGGTTACGGGATGGGTTGGGAGAAGTTCATCGCGTATGCCGCAACTTACGGACTCATACTCACAGAGAAAGACGCTAAGGAAAGTGTCTACGGTTTTCGCGAAGCCTATCCTGAAATACCGGATTTGTGGAAAGAGTTCAACACGGCTGTTATCCGAGCTGTGAAATCAAACATCTGCGTCTACGTGAAGGGATGTGTCGTTGACGGAAGAGACGCTCGCGTTCTGAAAATTAAGCTCCCTTCCGGTCGGGCACTTCACTACTTCAGTCCGTACGTCAACATCAGTATGAAGTTCGGGCGTCCGCTGGAACAGGTGTCTTACACTCAGTATGACGCCAAGGGTTCGAAGCTTTCGGATTTGTACGGCGGGCTTATCGTCGAGAATGTCGTGCAAGCTATAGCTAGGGACATCCTATTGAACGGCATGTTCGAAGCGGAGAAAGCGGGCTTTACGATAATCATGACTATTCACGACGAAATCGTAGCAGAATCTTTAATAGATTCAAAATTAAACCTTGACACCCTGCTAGATTGTATGGTCAAATGTCCTCAGTGGGCCGAGGGTATGGGCTTTACGCTCAAGGCTGAAGGGTATGAAGGACTGTATTACAAGAAATGAGGGATTATGAAAGTCAATGTCGTTGAGACTTGGAGGCATACGTACTCTGTCAGGCTCGGACAGTTCCGATTGGATTTTGAAGGGACGAAAGCTCGCGCCGATGAAATCGCGGCCTATCTCAAGCGGTCTATCAACCGTTCGGGCACGAAAAAGAAAAGCTTGACAGCCGCGTCGAGGTTTGATACTCTCTAAATAGGGGGAACCAATCCCGAAACGAATGAGCGAGGCTAACCTTGGGACCTCGCCCTTGAATCGGTGGAAAACCCCTCTAATTCTAGAAACAGGCGTGGATGGGAGATTCGGGTCATCCTAGGATTGACACGTTGAAGCCTGTACCCGTCGAGTCCAGTCCACACAACGACGGGAATTTTAAGTTTGGGTAGCGCAGGACTTCCGTTGCGGTCTTCCGGGTGACCGGAAACACACTTGCCGGGAGTCCAGAGCGGACCCAATTATGGGCATACGCTGTTAGGGAAAGCGGGCCTTAAACCCGCCACAGCATTGCATGGAGACGTTGTCTAAAAGAAAACAGGTAAAGACTGAGGTAACTCTGCTAGTAGCCTGTTAGTAATCCATGCAGAACGACGGTTCGATTCCGTAGGTGCCCACCGAATCTAAGTTTGCGGCAAGTCGTGGATTACCTGCTACGCCTATCGAGGGCGTCGTAATGCAGGAGAGCCGCAAAAATTATTACGGTATGAAGGCGTGGTTTCCATTGCCAGACGCGGGTTCGACTCCCGCCGCCTCCACCCGACAACACGAAGCGGACTTAGAGCGCAAAACCTTTTGGGGCAGCGATGACGGCTCGCCATTAGGGAGTAGGCTCGAACGGCTCCGACCTAGACAGTCAACTAGCGTATGCTTCGTGTTGCCCGGTGGGGGCGTCACGGAATCGATGGGGATGATGAAGGCACGCTGGACTGTACGAGGTTACATGGCCCTCGTTAATCAGACACGTAAATCACAAATGCCACGCCAAAACGTGCGTTTGCTGCCGCTGCTGGACGCTAACCCGTCCTGCACGACTGAGTTCGCGGGGCACTTGGAAACAGAAGCCCCGCAAAAATTGACCTAATCCTGATTCCCAGAGGCGGAACATGCTAGCCACCGTTTGTTGGGATAAAGGAAGCAGTGAGGGGGCACAGGGCTCGCAAAGCGAGACCTGACTAAACGCTGGGCAGAAATGCCGAAGCCCCCGAATTTGACGTTGCTGTCTGACCATCCGAGCCTTGGGCTACAGACAGGCGCTTAATTGAAACACGGCTGTGCGCGACCGCGAGGTCATACAGGCGAACCAGATTCTAGGAGGGCTCGTGGATAAGACAACACAAATATTCGTAGTAGAGGCGGGGCAAGAGTTTGAAATTCAGGTCATGGGCTCTGAGGCTTCGGTAGCCGACCCGACAGGTATCATCAACGGAATCACGTACCGCTATCGAGCCGACTCTAGCGGGCTTACTCAACTCGGACAAGCCTACCGCTCCGTACCAAGTCGAATCGAAGGTCGTTGGATGCTCGAAAGGAAACCCCTCTAATGGAAATCTTCATTACGAGCGATGAGCACTACGGACATCGAAACATCATTACGTATTGTAAACGTCCGTTTGCAAACACAGATGCGATGCGAGATTATATCATCGCTCAGCACAACAAGAAGGTTCCGCGCTCGCCGAACTACCTTACGATTCATGCGGGCGATATGTTCTGGAATACCCTGACTCAAAAAGAGGCGGCTGAAATCCTCTATCAGTTGAATGGCAAGCATGCCTTCCTGTATGGGAATCATGACGAGTTAATCGAGAACAACCCTTGGATACGCTCTGAATTTATGTGGGTCAAGGGCGAGAATAAGGTCGGCGGCGCAACCATAGTTAATTTTAACAACAAGAAACTCCTCGTCAGCCATTTCGCACATCGTGTGTGGGAGAGAAGCCATAAAGGGAGCTACCATGTTTACGGACATTCGCATCAGGAATTACCGCCGTTGGGTCAATCTTTTGATATCGGAGTTGAGGGACACGATTACAGCCCTTGGTCGCTGGAAGAGATTTTTTCAAGAATGGAGACGCTTAAACCGCACCATGTAATTCCGAAGGACCAGATATGGGATGGCAAGTCTACCGAATAGTCAACGAAGAGGGGCTCAAGATGCTCGGCCCCTTTAAGACGCCGCACATGGCGAAGCTGAGGGCCGAACAAAATGCGAAGTATCTGAAATCCCTCGGGTATGACCTAGTGTGGTACAAAGTGGAGGAAATAATTGGCGATTATGACTCAAACCCACTCAACCCACTTAACTCGGTTATATTTCCAACAGTGGGTCGGGACGGCTGGCAAACATTTTGAAGTGGAGTTCGCCACACCAACAGTCGTTGACCCTTTTGACCGTATGCGGATTGTGTGTCTGAAGTGCCGCCAGACCCTTACGGGAGACGTCCCTGAAACACCGGAGAAGCTCGATTGGACGATGCAGAGGTTCGTAGAGATTCACGCTCATAAAAACACTGGTATACCGTGTATACCGAATTCGACTGTGAATGCGGTTGACCCTATGTCAACGAAGCCCGTGACAGCGGATTTCAAGCCCGTGAAGCCCGTGAAGCCCGTGAAGCTGAGCGTCTTTTCAAAATCTGGACGGAGGTTTCGTGAAGCTAACTAGTGCAGAGAAAACGACTGAGATGCTTAACACCCTTCGGGGGGTGAGCGACCAGTGTTTCAATATTGACAGTCCGCCCGAGAGTGAGTTCTCGTGGAGGTTCGAGGCGGGGGACGTATTCATCCTTCGATTTGACCCCATGCTCGGTATTGGATTTGGGCCTGTCGTAGCGTACGCGATTTGTACTCCTATGAATTTTTTGTGGCAGATAGCGACCTTTCCGCCGTACCGTGGGCGCGGTTTTGCGACTGATTTACTGAAAGAGATTTTCGAGGAGTATAAAGGGGACATTGAACTCACAGTAAGGCTTGACAACGCGACCGCGCAGATGCTATATTTGAAGAATGGTTTTAGAGTCGTGTCAGTTCTTCGGAAGTACTTCCCCCCTGAAGACGGCCTTCTCATGAGGAGAGTTCATGTTCCTTGAATGTTCGAAGTGTGAAGACCTAGTTGATGTTGAAACACGGACGGTTGTTGCGCCATTCGTATGTAAGTGGTGCGAGGAGGGTTTCATCGTGGACTATCCAAAATACATCATTGAAGTTTTTCTTACCCTCTCGGGGTGGCAACGGTCTATTGACCTCAACGGAGTGTTCTCATCGTACGATGAGGCTCAAGCCGCGATTGATTCGTTTCAAGACAGCATGACCCGTCGGGTTGTACCCCTCGCTTCCCCCACCCCGCCACAGCCCCAGAGTCCAGCATACATGGATTACGTCCACATGGATGATTCGAACGACTCAGACAACTCGGATGACCCGAACCACCCGGATGACATACTCGGGATTGACCCCGTTCCGGTTGATAACCAGTTCGCCCTCGATACGAAATTGATTGAGGATATTGAGGCGCAACTAGCTGAGGCGAATAGTATGATTGATTGTTATGAGAAAACGACATCAACCCTCCAAAAAATCGTCGATGAGCAAGAGAGTGACATCCGAGTGTACCGCAAGCTCCTCGGGCTGTCAGTGTCTGAAAATTGTTAACTTGTTAAATTAGAAGGAGTTTCAATGAAGATTTTTTCGATTGTGCTGTTGATATTGGCCATGGCTATGGGCGTGTCCGCTCAGACTTACGACACCCTCCTCGTCAATGGAGCTGCCACCCCGTCACAAATTCCTGACCTCATGGCCTACCGTGCGGTGTTCGTCCACATGCAGGACCCCAATGATTCTGTCCCCGTAGCGGACCGCGTGTCCCAGATTCCGTTCACGAACTTACAGGACATGTCAACCTTTGAAACGACGACACAGAGCTTCTACTCCGCGTACACATCTGCTACGACCCGCGCTCAGAAAGACGCGATTGTGCAGAACACTATGAACTCCTTGAATACTAATCTGAGTTCTCCGGGGTCTCTGACTCTCAACAACTACATCCAGAGTCAGAAGTCGGGAATCAACGTATACGGCGGGGTCATCAACGGAAATAGTATTGTCCTGTACACGACGTACTATTCTGTTACCGCTCTCTACACAGGAACTGTTGAGTCTATCTGGGATGATTACAGCAGTGATGAAGGGTATGACGACGTCGGCGGCGGTGGTGGGTTGGTGTGCTCTGATTCACCGCAGAACCCTTTGCTTCAATACGGAATCACTCAAATCCCCGGTACGGTCACCGGACAGACTAGCTCCGTAGCGTATAACATCCCAAACGGCAGCACTTCTGGTTTTGGTGCATCAGGCGGGTACCCCGGAGCTGGAACGATTTACACGTCAACAACGACCTATAAGTTCCTCCAGTTCTGTACCATCCAAGGTCGGGACCCGTGGTACCAAAACATTTCTTTCTCGATTAGCCCTCAGTTCGAGATTGCGTATACGAAGTCTCTCAACACCGGAATCGCGTATGGTTGCTGGGTAAATCACGCCGGAGTTACGACATGTTGGTACCCGACGTCCGCGTGGTGTCAGGTCCCCAATCCCGACTACAACCCATCGGCAATTAGCGATACGCAGTTTTGGGCAGCTTGGTACGTCGAAGCGGCTTGTGGCCGACTCGGTACCAGTGGTCCTTGGACGTGTGTCCTAGGATTGGCGAAGGGCACGACAAACCAAATACGAGCTGGTAGTTTCGGAAGCCCTATGCCATGTTCATATAACCCGTAATTCAGGCCGTAACCCGGACTCGGGGGTCGAAAGACCCCCATTAAGTGAGGTATTATGAGCTTTTTGATTTTCGAAGAAGGTCCGAGTTCAATCAGCGGAAAAACTAAGACGTGGATTATCAACGGTGGTAAGCTGGGGTCAATCCTGTGGTACCCCCATTGGAGAAAGTATTGCTTCTTTCCTCAGGCGAGTACCCTGTTCGACAACGATTGCCTTTTGACGATTGCGAACTTTTGTTCAACAGAGACACAGAAACACAAAGACGCACACAAAGACGCACACAAAGGCTCGTGATGACTGAAACTGAAGCATATGAAACCCTCGGATGGCCCCGAGCGGGGAGTGCGATGTTTATCCTCCCCATCTCTGGTTCTGACCGAACCGATTGGGAAACGTACGAATGCCCGAGAGGGTGTTACCGGGGGTTGACTCTTCCTGAGGCGAAGGCACAGCCCGAGTTTATGGGCAAGTGCCCAAGATGTAACATCCCTTGGATTTGGGGTTAGCTAGGCTCACTATGTAACACGTCTCGTAACCCTCTATAACACCCTCCGCGACACCCTCGTTCGACCCCCTCGTTTTAAATGTAACAAATCCCTAAAAATTAGAAAATCGGGCACCCACCCCTGAAGCGGACGGTGACATACCCCGTAGCCGTATACGACATCCCGTCCCCTTAAAGACCCCCTATATTGGGACCCGCCTCGGATGGGACCCCCGACCCTTCCGGGTCCTCAGGACTCGTGTTTGTAAACCCCAGAAAATAAAAATTTTATATGCCGCGTGGGAGAGTCCGTATAGGACCCATATGGGGCCCGCACTGTCAAAGGGGGGTATAGGGGGGACCCACAAGGACCATGCACGCTCGTGTGGCTAGGCCAAGCTCGGCTGGCTGGCGACAAGGGGCTGGGGTGACCGCCACGGCCTGTTTCTTGGCAGTTAAGACCCCCTTTTGAATCAGTAGCTTAGGGGGAGAATCGTACATAGTGTTCGCTCCGTATTCGCCACGATTAAGTGTTTTATTTAGTGAGAGATGCAGAGCGAGCCGAGCGGAACAGGTGGCATTTTATCTAAATGTAGGATTGCAAAGGGCTTAGATGGTTGTTACACTAGGGTGTTTTGTAACACGGCTGATGCACGAGGGTCGAGCGTCGTCCATGGCCCGTTAGTGGGGCGAATAAAACGCGGCGTAGCCACGACCACACGCGACACACACGCGACACACACGCGAGCCACGACTCAGGCTGCATCTCTACCCTTCGCTTTATCTTTGTGTTATTACATATAACACTGGCTCAAACCCAAGCTAGCCATTCTCTACCTCTCTATTCCCTTCGCTCTCTCCTATAGCGTCCGTTATCGAGGCTGCCCGATTTCTTGAATTGATACCGTAATACAATGATAGATGTAACACATGTGTTTCGCCTTCTATTCGCTAGACCTTCGTGCCATTGCATTTGTTTTATTACTTGGTAGAATGGTCACGGTTGGAGGACACAATATGCGCTTCGATTACTCAATTCAAGGCTGGCAGAACAACGGTCGCGTATGCGCTAGCGTTCAAGCTTCCGCCATCGTCGCAGAATTCAATCGCCTTAATATGCCCGTACCCAAGTCACTTGTCGAGATTACGACTAACGGAATACAGTACAGCAATCAAGACTTTGATGTCCTCTCGCACGCCATGAATCTCTTGTGGCAGGTCGATAATGATGTGTGGGCACGAATTGCAACGAAGTAGCACCTTTGTGCTATTGCCCGTCCTCGCGGGTGTGGTATGATTATCCTCATGGCGCAACGTAAACACCGGAAGCAAATGACACGCGGGGAGATAGCCGCTATCGAATCCCTCATCAAGGCTGTCCCGTCTTGGGTCAGCAAGTCTCACTACACCGTACGTAGCCGCGAGCGTCGGATTGCCCGCATTGAGGTATTTCAAGCCGTGCGCTACGGTGAGGTCATTGAGGCGAAGGATGACAACCGCGTCGTCATGCGTCACCATTCCGGGGTTTGTGTCGTATTAAGTGTGCCCGACCACACCGTTGTCACAGTCTGGTATAACGCCCCTGAGGACCAACATTACACACTCGATTTGAGCCAATACCGATGGAGTATTGACCTCACGAAATGGAGCCCGCGATGAGAGGCGACAGTCAGTGGTTCAAGGACGTATACGAACAGGCCGAGACGGCTACACGGTTAGAGCATGCCATGTTCGATGCTGGACTCGACTGTCGGACAGATGCAGGCTTTTCAGCATGGTTTCATTTCAATCACTCGGGCCCGTTGGCTCGTCAACACAGGTTGGATTGTCAGCCCGTGTGGGAACACCGGACGTTCCAAGCTTGGGGCGGATATGCCGGATACATCGAATCTCTAGAGTAGCACCTTTGTGCCATTGCGCGATTCGTGTCGTAGATGTAACATTATTACATGGAAACGAATTGCATATCAGGTGGCATTAAATTCGCCCTCGCTGATGCGCTAGCTGTGCGGGATGAAGCGCACGCGACGGAGCATAACGATTGCACAGTTCGGGCGCTGAGGGTCGCGGCAGGCGTCCCGTATGCCGATGCTCACTCATTATGTGCCCGATTAGGCCGCCGTAATCGTAAGGGTATGAAAACCGCGGAACTCTTCAATATGTGCGCGTTACCCCACGTCTATGGATACAAAGTCACGCGGGTTATACTGCCGATGTTCGTGAATACCCTAGGGCGTGCGATGCCTCATCTGCGAACAGGGCGTTATCTCATCGTGAAGACAGGCCACGCTATCGGCTGTATCAACGGCGTCCTATATGACACGGCACCGAGCGGTCCGTCTTCTCGGATTAAGATGATATTGAAATTCACTCCGACGAGCGAGGTCGGGCTTTAGAATTCGCTTGACAGGGTTTTACATCCTACGATAGGATTATCTCATGAAACTCACTCTTGAATTGCCAGCGATTGGAGGCCTAGCGTGAGAACTGACGGCGTGCCTTTCCTACAGGACGCAGTAAACCAATGGCGCAAGGCGGCTGCAATGTTTCCCGAAAATCCATCGCATGCGGCGGAGTGCAATCTTGCCGCACGGTCGCTCGAACTAGAAATTGAGACAGGCGAACCGCACTGCGTCTGTCACCTGATACCTTCGACTACTTGTCCGAAACGAATTGCGAGGGAAATACGATGACGAAACTCACTCTTGAATTGCCCGCATCTGCCGCAGCAAAACTCGCCACACTCACATCCGCGCAGCTAGCTGAATTGGGCGCTATCCTCGGCTGTGAAGTCAAGAGTGTGGCCATCCAACCGAGCGAGTACACACGTCGGTCGCGTGTGAATGCTGCGCTCTATGACCTGACAACCAAGGGCGTATATCCCGATACCGTGCCGTGGCAGGAGATAGATGCAATACTCGCCGAGCATGGTTTTGACTGGCGGCGAGACGAGAGCGCCGTGACTACAGGCGCTGACGGGCGCGTGCATTATCAGGTAGGCCCTAAGACGTGGCTACTCGTGTCGTGGTATCGCATGCCTTCTGGACGCTATGAGGTCGTCGCGTATGTCAGCTAAAAATATAGCTTGCGTCACCCCCGGTTGTCCAAACAACGGGGAGCTAATCATGGGTATGCGTGCTTCCTTGTGTACGGAGTGTATCGCACAACCAGAACCGAGCCCCATGCGACAGCAAGCGGCTGAATTACTTAAGCGGGCGCATATCCCAACTACTGAGCCCGACATCACGACACTCGCTAAGGACCTCGAACTCGTTCATTACGAACGGGGGCTAGACTGCGTGTGGAAGAGGAACTACTCCGCGCCTGAATTATTGCTGTCGCGTATTGGCGGTATTGGCGCACTATCACGATATCTATCCACCATACGACCTACGCGGAGGGGAAAATGATTATCGAATTGACTGACAAGGAACTCACTCTGGCCCGCGTTGCACTACGGGCGTATCGCAATGACTTGCTCGACGAGGCCCACATCGACGATTGGGTTTATATCGCAGCGGAGGACATACAGCGGTTGCACGACAAGCTGGAGCGGCAATGAGACACGAGCATAAAGACCGCGTCGGGCGTGCCTGCACGATATTGAATTCCGGCGGGCATTACGAAGTCTGCGAGTGTGGAGCTACTCGTTTAGTCCCATCAGATGGTCGCCCGAAGATTACCGGGGGAGACGACCGTGAGGGGTGGCACACTTGTCCGATATGCACTCCCGACTTTTTTCTCACTGAAGGCCCGCCAACGGATTGGACGAAACTCTTATCCCGCGAAAAGAAAGCGAAAATACGATGACGCTATTAGAGCGCATAGAATCACTCGTGGGTACCGTTACTGCGTACGACGGTCGGTTGTGCTTCTGGGCTAATGCACGACCGAATGACGTAAGGGATATCGCCCCACGAGTCAATGCCCACCCACTAGATGTCATGGCCTGTATGCCCGTTTTTGAACGTGTGAAGCGAGGCAGAGAAAAGCCCGAAGCCTCAGAACCCGAAAGCGAGGAGTAATATGGACGTTACATATAAAATCGGCGTCGAACTCGATGAATCTGAATTAGACGAACTGATTAGCGCGGTATGGCACGCGCAACAGGATTCGAGCCCGATGTATTATGAACGGCTCGCTAAGTTGCGTGCCCTGCTAGAGCGTAGCCGAACTGCCCCCCGTATTGCTCATATAGGAACAGGGGATAACATGATAGTCGTTCAGCAGTAGCACCTTCGTGCCATTGTGTTATTTCTACAAACCTCTTATGATGTATTCACGCTGGCTTTGAGCAACGACGAATACGAGCTTAGGCAAACGGTCGGGCCAGCGAAAATAGGGGGACACATGGGTTACTCTTGCACAAAGGACGCGGCTGATATGCTGGGGCTCATCCGCAATCAGTTCCGTGATGGAGAGACCTCCAATGGTTTACGTATCGGCGCTGCGACATTTTTCTATGAGGTAGGCCGCGAGCAACCAGACGGCTCAATCACGGGCACGCTGTTCGAAAACATCGACGCGACTCACGCGAGAAAGTACGGCTCTTTCAAGATTTCATATTCGGGCGGTATCGTTCGATTCCCCGGCATCAAGCGAGATATGCGTACCTCCCTACAGTTTCGATTTTTTGAACTTCGTCGCGTCAATCCCGCGTTACTCTCGTCCTATTCTCACGGAGGCATCTAATGTCTTGCACCAATCCGAATTGCGAATGCAAGCCCGGTACGTTTGCCAACATGAACCCGCCGAGGGCACTCGTATATGAGGGCTTCGGCCAGTTCAACCCACAGATGATTACCGACCTCGAATGGCAGAAGAAAGTCAGCGTCAACACTGCAAGCGGTAAGTACCGCGTAGAGATTAGGTGGGCCCTCGACTGCTATGACATCTATGTATGGCGTCGTGTGCAGGAGCCTGAGAGGGTCGTAGCCTACCACTATGCTAACTATTCTCGTACAGCCGTCAAGACGGCGAATCGATTACTCCGGCATTATGGTCGGAGTTACTAGCACCGACGTGCTATTGAACGCTCTCCCCCGCGTGTTATAATCATTACATGAACTGGAGACGGCAACAATTTCTCGAAGATTGTAGGGACGCTCAGAAGCCCTGCGAATGCCAGAATAATAGCGACCTCTGTAACCCATGTCGTGCTCGTGAAGTCGTAGGTATGGCGAAGACCCCGAGCGAAGCGTGGGCGATGGTCGCGCATCAGAAACGGGCAATCGCCGAATCGGAGCAGCACCTAAGTGCTATTGACGAAATTCGGTAGACGCGATATTATGATTTCACTATGAAGAACTTAAACGCAATGCGGCTCCTGAAGAATGCAGCGGTGCAGACGCCCCTTAACAGTCCCGAATGGAATACTCTGGTCCATGCGGCCATATTCGTTGAGAAGTCGCAAAGCGAGTTAGCGGCGAAACGTCGCAATGCGGCCCGTAGGGCTCGCCACGAGGCGTTGACCTCTCTCGGATTGAAGCGGGTCAAGGGGGCTCTGGGCGGGACATATTATGAATAGCACGGAGCTATATACGTTAACGGATACGGAAAGCGGGTTTACGACTGCCCTCGAATTGACGCTCAGCTTGAGGCGAGTGGGGTTCAAGACGCGACTAGCGGAACGTAAATTTAACCGATTCGGAGTGGTGACCGTGGTTGCGACATATCCGAAGAGACCGAACAGGAAGGAACGCGGGGCTAGTCTTAATTGATTGCCTCTGATACATCGTGGCCAAACGTGGACGCACGGCTCTGGATGAAGCGAAGGTTAATCCCTTAGCAGGAGATGGCGGCGCTGTATCAGAGGCAGTCAATCAGGAAAATAACTCTTGACACAGGAGTGGTCATCCGGTAGGATACTCACATGGCAAACAAGACCTTCACCGAACAGTTTCTTGAGGCGCGGTTAGTCAGCACTCCGCAGGTTGTCATACGCACCCATGATGCTTTCGCTACTACAAAGGCGATTGCAAAGGCTTTCGATAAACGCGAGGACATGCCCTTTATTTCTTGGGACGCTATCAACGGGCTCAAGGGCTTGACTGACGCGGGCGTCACTGAAATCGGCGATATGCTGAAACCTACTGAGACGGCACCAGCGGAGACCGTGGACCTCTCAGTCGCACTAGGCGTACTCGCGTCAGCATCGAAGGATGTAATCGCTTTCATCCACAATCCGCATCTCGTGTGGGATACAGACAAAAAAGTTCTTCAGGGTATCTTGAATCTCCGCGACGACTACAAGGCCAACGGTAACATGGTGGTGTTTCTCCTCGGCGTGGGCGATGAACTTCCGAGTGAAATCGGACAGGATGTCCTCGTGTTAGAAGTCCCATTGCCTACCCGCGAACAGCTTGCGTCAATCGTAAAATCTATTTACGAATACGCGGGACAGGAGACGGCGTACAAAGCGTGCAAAAAAGGCCCCGATGCCGAAACCCTGCGACGTGCAACTGACGCGGGTATCGGACTCCCGCAATTCCCCTTCGACCAATCGACCGCAATTTGCCTCAATAAAGTCACGGGCGTGCTCGATATAGACGCTCTGTGGACGCGTAAGCGAGAGATTGTTACGCAAAACCCCGGATTGACCTACCACGCGACGGTAGAAACCCTAGCGGACATGGCGGGCTGTTCTTCGTGGCTCGACTCCGCTCAATTGTTGATGAATGGTCCGAAACAACCGACTGTTATCGTCCGTATGGACGAGATACAGCGGCAATTCGCGGGCAACGAGACGGATTCCTCCGGCACAAAAGGCAACCTCATGGGGGAATTCCTGAATTGGGTGAACGACCGGAAGGTCATCTGTACTCTCAACGTAGGCGTCTCAGGAACATCTAAATCATGGGCACCCTACTGTATTGGCGGACAGGCGGGTAAGCCCGTAATTAATTATGACCTCGCGGCGATGGAACATGAGCACGTCGGCAAATCCGCCCGCCACATGCGGAACGCGAATCGCTGCCTCGATGCTATCGGAGACGGTAAAATCTGGCTCATTGCAACGGCGAATAAACTCGACGGTCTCCCGCCTGAGTTGATATCCCGGTTTCAGTTAGGCGGTATCTGGTTTTTTGATATGCCTACGGATGAGGAGAAGGCCGCTATCCTGAAGATTAAAGTAAAAGCATACGGGCTCGATGCGAATCAACCTATGCCCGCGATGACCGGATGGACGGGGCGAGACATCGACAACTGCTGCAACAAAGCGAGCCTTTTCGGTACTACCCTACAGCGGGCGTCCAAATACATCGTACCGTTGCACGAGTCGCATCACGAGCAGATTGAGGGTATTCGCATGGCCGCGAGTGGTCGCTTCCTATCCGCTTCGACGGAGGGCATCTATCGATACTCGCCTTCGCCAATTAAGCACGAACCCGCATCGAAGGTCGTCGAGGGGCGAAAGTTCAGGACTGAGTAACAGGGCTGAGTAGCAGGAGTAACCGTCTAAAAAAAATTAGGGAAGGCTAGAATGATTACTTTTCTGAAGGAAGATGAACAGCACCAGCATAACGGCGGCGGTTGGGTCGCTAACACCGCGACCGTAGAAGACACCGCATATATCGGACCGAATGCTCAGGTCTATGGCGAGGCTCAAGTCTCTGGCGAGGCTCAGGTCTTTGGCAATGCTCAGGTCAGTGGCAAGGCTTGGGTCTTTGGCGAGGCTCAAGTCTCTGGCGAGGCTCAGGTCTTTGGCAATGCTCAGGTCAGTGGCAAGGCTTGGGTCTTTGGCGAGGCTCAAGTCTCTGGCAATGCTCTAGTCTATGGCAATGCTTGGGTCTCTGGCGAGGCTCGGGTCTTTGGCGATGCTTGGGTTGAGACCCCCCTGCACATCCAAGGTACGCGCCATGGAGTGAGTAATAGCTCTCATGGAAAACTCAGCATTGGATGCATAACCCTGACCTTCGCTGAATGGAAAAAGCAGTACAGGGCTATCGGCAAGCGTGAGGGATATACGGCGAATCAAAGAGTATGGAGCGATAATCGCGCTAGCCGCAAAAATAGGGAAGTGAAACCCTACCCGCTGAGGCGTGGAGCAACTGGACTTGCTAAATAGTCCTTGTAAAGCTATGCGGGCTCCACGCCTTTCGGCTCCCCCGCATAGCACTTTCGTGCCATTGCGGGCTTTATACAGGTTCTGTAATATGTATACATGAGTTCGACACTTCACACAGGAGATAACCTCATGGCTTCACCCGCAGCGGGTTTTACATCTAATGACTCGAACAAATCGATTGACATCTCAAAGATGATGTCCGGTGCTCGTCTCATATACACCGCGTTTCACATGGGTATCGGTAACCTTCGTCAAATCAGCGTGACCTCTAATACGACCGCTGACCCCTCGCAGATTCGCAACCAGAAGAAGCTCATCGACTCCCCTGAACTGGATGAAATCCGTTCGCAGGATGCCAAACTTCGTCGCTACATTGAATTGAAGGCGTGCCGCTACACAATGCAGGAAGGCGTTCTCATCATCGCCGACGGGATGATTCCGACGGTAGACCGCGTTCTAGTGGCCTATGAAACCCTCCGTCGGCCCGCGCTGGTCGAGAAATTCATGGTCCGCTATACCGCTGAATATGACAATGATTTTCAACAAACTCGGGCCGCTCTGGGCGACCAGTTCAATAAAAAGGACTACCCCCACCCGTCTATCGTTCGGGCTGGTTTCTCCTTCCGCTACGGATACATGGACATAAAGACCACGGGAACGATTAATATCGCGGACCCGAACATCCGAGAGCGTGAAGAACGTAAACAGGCCGCCGCTATCGCTCAGGCCGCTCAGGACCTCCGTGACACGATGCGTGCCGCCGGGGCCTCTATGGTTGAGGCTCTGTTCGATGTCCTCCGGCCTGAAAAAGGCGTCCGCAAGGTCCTGCGCGGGCAACTCGACAGGCTGCAAGAATACCTCGACACGTACAACCTCCGCGATGTCACGGATGATGCCGAGTATCTCCAGCACGTCAACACTCTGAAACAGATTATGGGCGGGGTCAGCATCGACCATCTTCGCGAATCTGATAGCCTAAAGCTGAAGATAGCGACGGAGCTGGAATCTCTGAGGCCGCAATTGAAGGCTCTGGTACAATCCTCCGGTCGTAAGTTCCGTGTGGAAAACTAGTCAACCGGGATTGGGTGACTTGACAAAAGTCACCCAATTTTAGTATAGTGAGGACATCATGTACAGCCGAACAGAAATCGAAAAGTTTTGCATCGAAGTTCTGGGGATGACGGGAGATAGCACTACCGCCGACATTATGCGTCGGGTCGTCGTCGAAGCAATCGAGAAGTGGGAAGTCTATACTGCCGAGGTCGAGTCGATATGAGCGAAATCACCATAACGATTGAAAGTTCCGGGGATTTGACCTTCCTAGACATGGAAGCCGCACAGGCCTTCAAAGAGCTAGGTACCGCAAGGACCCGTAGGGCGAGTCATGTAGAGCCGTATGCTTTTTGGCCCCGACTGGCCTTTCGCGTCATTCGTATGGTAGTCTCAGATGACAGCCCTGCGGCGTCCCGAACACGATTCTGGGGGGTAGATTGGCGAGTAAACACCCGCCCCGTTGGCGGGCCTATCCTCCGATGGCGGCATGTATGTAAGTCAACCGTTCCATACCCAGACGTTATCTATCGCTTTGCAAAACGCGAGGACGCTATCGCCGCAGAGATAGAATTCCTTGACAAGTATTTTCTGGAGAAAAAATAATGAGCACAACCCTGTTGAGAATGACGCCCGAGAACGGTGTCGCAGTCACCCGATTTTATGGTGGGCAACATCGCGGTATGTGCTACCAAGTGACCGTTGAGAACGGTCAATATATCCAGTTGACAATCCTACAGTTCGAAGCGATAATTAAAGCGTTGGCAAATTCGGGAATCGACGTAGGCTGGGATTGGAGAAATCAATGAGTCGCTATAACACGGTGGCAACGGAGTACAAAGATGGAGAATGTCTCGTTGAAGCCCTGCATGATATGGGATATGCCGAAGTCGAAGTTAATGAGGTTCCACAAAATCTCGTAGGATATCACGGGGACCTCCGACAGCAAAAAGCGCACATCATTGTCCGACGACGGCATATCAGCGCATCCGCCAATGACCTCGGCTTTCTTCGTAATCAAGACGGTTCATACAGCCAAATCGTGTCGGACTTTGACAGGGGGAAGCACGACGCGACGTGGAACGTCAGCCTAAAGATTGCCTACGGCGAACGCGGCGCTATGAAAGTGGCCCGTAAAAAAGGCTTTCATTTCCTTGGAAAGCACGTCATAAACGGTAAGACGCAGTTGAGATTCGCAGACCGGAGGGGCGTATGAATTATTCTACGATTACTCGTGAGCACGCGATTGAACTCCTTCTTAAGAAAGTGGAGGAGGTCCTGAATAACAACGATTGGCCGACCGAAGAGGGCCAGATGCGGGCCGACGATACCGAATCGTGCCCGATTCAAAAACTTGTTGACAACATCAGGAAGGGCGACTAGGATAATCTCATGGCGAATCGAATCATAACAGTCGAGATTGACAACACGACGGGGAACCTCACGGTTGACCTAGAAGGGTATCAAGGCCATGGCTGTGCAGCGGTCCAAGAGGCTTTCGGTCGTACTCTGGGGAAGACGACGCACTCCGAGAATAAACCCGAATTCAATAAGCTCCCCACTAAGACGAAGTGCATCATCCGATAGCTAGCCCGAAAGTGCCATTTACAGCCCTCCCCAAGGGTAGTAGGATGTAAACAGTAAGCGAGATAGCAAAAACTGGTTGTCTCGCTAGTGTCAGCGAATATCCTAAAATGCGTTGAAATCCGCATGGTGGGTACAAGTACCTGATACTAGCGAGCCAACCCGGCTCTGAGAGGGTATATGAAAACACCGCTAGAAAAATCGATTGTAGGCGTCGTACAGATTCACGATGAAACGATTGTCATCATCGACGAAGACCGTCTTAACCGAGAGGTCCTCAAGGGCAGCATAGCCGATGAGACCGTCCAGAAATTGCTCCCGTTTCAGACATATTTGAGCGAAGGCACGAACCACATTCACATCACGAATGCCTCTGCGTATGTCGTCGAAACTAATGCTCACCGCATTGTCGAAGGAGAGACCCTGTGCGCTCGCGCACGCTGGACACCCCGTATCCCCTACGTCAACCGTAGGGAAGTACCGACGTGCCCCGGATGTCTCGCGAAGGCGAAGACGCTCATCGTATACCACCTACTGGCTACGGAGCCAGAATTAGGATAAGGATGGCGGGGATTGCCCCGCACAGTACCGAGGGGGAGTGACGTGAAACGCCAACAGCGGGAACGGTCCACCCAAACACCCGGTACTGTGCGGGATAATCAAAGCCGACAGGAGAGGTATTTTAATGACAGTTCCAAGTGCCACCCCTAAGGAAGTTAAAATTCGCAGCCTGACCAAGTACGAGACCGAGGTTTTGCGTGCGGCTCTTGAGGAATATATCAGTTCTAAGCGCCCCAATCGTACCGATACGTGGGCGGCTGAAATTATCCTCAACGAGATGCTGTCGAATCTTTGGTGGAGGGAGAAATGAACCCCACAATTGTATTTCTAACACGGGCTTTCATAGTTTTCGTTTGGGTGTGCGCGATTCATTACGCACTCCATGGATGACGTATGGATATCCGAGACGCAGGACAACTCGCAACGGCGACTCTGAAGGGGTCACCCCGCTGGATTAACGAAGGTTTGTGCTTCCGGTGGGCTGGGCTCGTATTCAACAAAGTCGAGGGTTCAAAAATCGCAGGCCATAACAGATTCGGACAGGGGCATTCGTGGGTTGAATACGCGGGGAAGTGCTACGACGCGGAGTGTCTCGAAGGCGTAGAGACTTGGATTGACCTTCCGTTCTGGCAACGGCTGGGGGTAATCAGTTGACCGAAACGAAAGCCATCTGTCTCGTCCTTTGGTGCTGGTGCATTATAGGGTTGACAACCGGGGTGGGTTTTGTAGTAGAATCGTTCAAGTCGAGAGGAAAACGAAATGACAGTTTCCGTAGTAGCTTTCTTAGCTTTCGGGATGTTCTTGGCTATCTGGGTTCTAGAAATAGCCGCTTTATTGACTACTGCGAGCAAAGCCGAACCGAAGCCCGAGTCCAAAACGACAGGCCGTCGGACCTACGCTGAAGGCCGACCGACAATGCCTAGCGAAGTAGAGAGCGACGTCGAGCAATCCCGCAGGCTACGCAGGCTTGACGATTGCGAATGCGAATATTGCATGGAGCCTACGCTCCGAGGGGGCGAACAGGACCCGCCTTCCTTACGATAATGGAAGACCTTGGGTATTGTTTTACGCTCATACTCGAACCCGAGCTTTGCACGCTGGCCGATACGGTTGAAACTAATGTCGACGCGGCGCAGTTTGAAATTTGTCTTAAGCAAGCGTTATCGAAGTGGCGGACACGCCCGCATAATCGGTGGTTATGGAACGTACCAATCGGGCAATTGCCAGAGCGCGACCGGGAGTCAATTAAGATTGCAGCATACATTTTAATGAATCGAGGAGACCAATGAAGAAGGTATTGGACCAGTATGTAAAAGCGATTGCGAAGCAACTGAATCGACGCAACCGACAAGGTCGCACAGAATTCACTCGCAACGAGAACAAAGCAATTGCCTATTATGGGCGAGCTGTTCAGCAGGTCCAAGGGTTAATGGACCAAGGCACGGGGGCACAATGTCCGCAACAGCCGTAGAAATTCGGTTCAAAGACCGCAAGCCCCGCATTAATCTCTGTGGAGATTGTGGCTGTCCGGTGGACGCGACAGAACTCTTGTGCGAAGAATGCCGAGTGTCTATACTGGTGCAGGATACGGAGGACCAGTGACTCCTGAAAGGGCGCAACAACTTCGTCATTTTGTCGATAGTAGCCCGTTCTCGAAGCAAGTACCGACAGGTCAAGTCATTCATCTGTTTGAGGGTGGCTCTGCATTGTACGGTACTCGTGTGGAGGGTAAAACCGACACGGATGTATGTGGGGTGTTCCTCGAACCTCTGGTAAATATCTTCGGGCTAGATTCATTTGAACATTTTGTCACCAGCACGAGCGATGAGACTCGGCGTAATACAGCAGAAGACGTGGACATATGCTTGTACTCCCTGCGTCGTTGGGCCTTCCTCGCCACGAAAGGAAACCCCACGGCTCTGTCTTACATATTTGCAGATAATGCCGCTCTTCTGAGCTTGCAGTGGTTATGGGGGTATTCAGTCTTAGGACCGATGAAGGAGGCTATACTGGCGAAGAGCGCCGCGAAGCATTTCAAGGGGTTCATCGAAGCCCAGATGGGTCGACTACTAGGAACTAAAGGCATGGGCAAGCACGGGCAACGACCGGAACTAATTAATAATTTTGGATACGACACGAAAGCCGCGAGCCATGCCGTGCGATTAGCAACGGAATGTATTGAGTTAATGACGTTTGGGTACATCAAATACCCTCGACCCGATGCGGACCTCCTTGTCATGATTAAGACAGGGGGCTGGTCTCTCGACCGAGTGTGCAGTCACGTCAGTAGACTTTTAGAACACCTCGACGATGCGGTAGCGGGGTCAAAGTTGCCTGCGAAGCCCGACCGTGCAGCCGTTTCACGGTGCCTCGTAGAGGCGTATTGCGCTTTTTATGATTTCTAGACTTTCCCACCGAAGACGAGCCGTGTCAGGGGTTTCGTGGGGAGCAGGCGTCGAAGCTCTACGTTCTGCTTACACGAGGCTGGGGAATATGGAGGAACACTATGAGCACTCGCCGCGTAGCTTTTCAATCTGAACCAGAGGCCCTCGCTTTTATCGACGGGATTGACTTCATGGCTGATTATGCCGTAGGCACCCTGAACGTTTCGACCGAAGGGCCCGATATTGAACTTGACAGCGAAGGGCAGGAGGAGTACGCTGTTTACGTGGAGGAACTATGACACTCAAGATGTCAGGCGATACCCGATTCGCTCTCACCCTGCTGGGGATTGTGCATCGTGAGACCGATTTTGAGATGTTCTTGAAGGTCGTTGAAGCGATTTATGGGTTGAAAGCGGGTCAAGCATGATTTCAGGACTCACGGACCTTCTCCTCGAAATCGTTGAATCGCTTGTCGTGTGGGCGTTTTGTGGTGTCGCGGGGCTGATTATTCTGGCTGTTATCTGGGAGGCAATACGGTGATATCAGGTGACATCCGTAAGCTCCCTAAAGCTAACTCCCCCATGTGGACGGAGCAGTGGGCCTATCAAGGTTCGGCAAAACAACCGTACATCATATCGAGCCGTCGTAAAGCCGGAAATGGCCAATCTTCTGGGTGGGATGTCTCTTGGGGATGTTCGTGCAAATCATGGACATCCACCATGCCTCGACAGGACTGCAAGCACATCGTAGCCGTGCAAAAGAAAGAAGGGCTGCTAGTGGCGGTGACCGCGCCATCATCCATGAATCCTGAGATGAAAAAAGACTTCGAAAAATATCTTGCCCAGAAACAGGAGTCTATGGTACACTCAGGCCAGATTAAAAAACCGAACGCCCTAGAAGAGCGGGGCAGAAAATTCAGGGTATGATGAAACGAATCATAGAGTTATTTCTAAAACCCAAAGACGAAAGCCGCGACTGGACGATTTCCAGAATGCGGGCGCTCGAAGACCGTAAAATCGGGCCCCTCTACCCGACAGGGCTGTTTACCCAATATAATCCGGGGGCACGCTCATGAGACCCCCGGAACGATACCCCTACGAACACGCTATTGAAGACTTGATGTGGGAGCATTTCAACACTTCGTGGTCGTTCGAGGCTGTACGTACTTGCCCAACCGCCAAGTCGAGCATACGCATGAAGGCGATTCGAGACCTCGTCTATGAGGCGATGCAGAAGTCATTCAACGACGGTATTGATTTTCAGAAAGCGGCCAAACGGGGGATGTCTGTATGACCCTCATTAACTTTCTACGTTGGGTGTTCCCGAATGAGGACCTCGGTTGGAAGCCAATCGGGGAAATCTTTTATCGGTATGACATTGTGAAATGCCGATGGTTCAATATCTATTTGCACGAATTGACAGCCATGACGTGGCATCCGAAATGTCACGACCACCCGTGGTGGTTTTGGACTCTGTTACTCTGGAACGGGTACCTCGAAGAAAACGACAGTGGGTTGGTGTCCTACCACGCGGGCCAGCTCTTATACCGACCCGCGAACTATGTCCATAACGTCGTGACCCCGAATGGCACTTCATGGTCTCTCATTCTAACGGGGCCTAAATCTCGAAAGTGGGGCTTCAAGGATTGTCGGCTTTGGAACAAGGGGGGAGCATGAGCACAGACCGGGAGCTGCTGTTGGAGATAGCTAACATCGTGGGGGGTCCGGTTTCGGACTATTCTCCGTCGACCGCAGCAAGGGAGTGGAGTGCTCGCGCCGAGCGCATTAGTAGCTTGATTCAGGCACAAATCATGCCCTGTGTGTGTGTGACCACAAACCGATTTACCAAGAAAAAGGCATGACCTGTCCGGTGTGTCACAAACGTGGAACTAAGTGACACGCGGTTAACGAGACCGCTGGTCAAAGGAGGTAATAATGACAACGGATGAAGCAATTAAGGTCCTCGACGACGAGCGCGACCGCGCCGAAATACCGTATGGTGACATCGCCTACTGGTGGAGAAAGCGAGCCATTGAGCTAAAGGTTGCCTTGGAGCAAATGCACGACATGCTCCGCGAATGCGACAGGACAAAAGTGACTCTCGCTAAAAGACTCCACTCGGTCTTGCTGGTTAACGAAGAGGATAACTATTCATGAGTCCCGAATGGCATTTGTTTACCGAAAGGTTGATGTTTGCGCTTGAAGCACTGGCAGACAACAAGGTCAGTAATGTGACCACGACTGCGGATGTATCAGAGAAGGAACTATATGGCCTAAGCGAAACATTCTTCGCTCAAGATGCATGGGACGGAGCCGAACCTCATGTGATAGCAGTAGCTTTTGCAAAAGAGGTGGCTGCACGAATTGTGAAAAATAAGTGATACGCGGTTCACGACACCGCTGGTCATTAAGAAATAGTTGGCTAGTTTTTCTTAACGGAGGCGCAACTCGTAGCGCGAGTGACTTAGCCCGCGACGGTATCGCAGTGCTGACGCGCTGTTAACGAGACCATCAGTCAAGAAAGGAGAACCAGATATGTTAAACGAAATGACTAAAGCCATGCTGCAAGGGCTAACAGACGCTCAACTTGAGGAAATAGCCGTCTTAATATCAGTCGAACAATATCGTCGAAGAAAGCCAGAGGAACCTAAAAAGCCACGCGGGTCGCATTCCTACGACCATGTATGACCACAAGAAAGTGCTGGTCAAGGAGGAACATGAGCATCGTAAAACTCAAACCGGGATGGCTCCAACGGCAAGCCGAACAGGTCGTGAACTGCCACCCGGCGCACGTCCGAAAGCTGCAAGCAGCACTAAGCGCAGCTATACCTTTCGTATTCGAGCACGGCCACCACATTCACCCGCACTGCTATCGCGGTTCGGATGATGGTTGCTACTGCGGCGTTCTGACACGCGGTTCACGAGACCACTGGTCAAAGGAGAACCATAATGTATTGGCCCAACAGTTACGCCGCGTCAAATCTTGATTCCGTGCCCCACGGCACCACCGGGTCAATAAAGGAGTTTATGAGAATTATCTGCTGGATATTCGGATGCTGTTACCGCGATGAAATCGGTGGCGGGTGGTGTGACATATGCGACTTCGACGGGTTGCGCTATCGCGGTCCAATTTGGCGTCGAAGAAAGTGACCAGCGGTCTGCTCCAAGGAGAATGCAATGAAGTGTCGATTTTGCAAACAGTGGCTACACTTCTGGCTTAACTATTGGGTCGGCAAAGACGGTTCTATCCAATGCCCTAAAGCTATGAAGCATAGGCCGGAGTGACACGCGGTTCACGAGACCACTGGTCTAAGGATATGACAATGCTCGTACCGATTCTAACGATTCTAACTATTGCCTGTCTAGTGTGGTACGTCGTAGATGCACACAAGCGAGGAAAATACTGACCGGCGGAGGAGAACGATGAAATCCGCGGACAAAAAAGAAAAGTTGAAACGCTTGCAAAATAAACTTGACAAGCATTAAACCACGAGGTATGATTCTCTCATGAAATCGCTCACCAGAGAAGAGTTAGCCGGGTTACTGGAGCAAGCCCGTCAGAAGTCGGAACTCGATTGGCTAATGTTGCTTGTTGGGTTTAATCACGGTTTGAGGATATCTGAGATACTGGACCTCGGCCCGTCGGATATTTCCGGCAATTATCTCATCGTCGAACGGCTGAAAAAGTCGAGGAAAACAACCCAGCCTCTGATGGAGGACGAGAAACATGCTCTCTTGGCCTTAGCCACCACCAGAGGAAAATTCTTCCCGATTAGCCGCATGACGGCTTGGCGTCGAATTCAGGAATACGGCGAGAAAGCAGGCATCGCGAAACATAAGCTCCACCCGCACATCCTCAAGCACACCTGTGGGCGGCTGGCGTATCTCGGGGGCGCGGGCCTGCCCGATATCCAAACGTGGCTCGGGCACAAGAACGGCGGAAATACGATGAAGTATATGGAGTCTACGGAAGACGAAGCCGCACAGGCTTTTGCGGCGGCTGTGGGGAAATAACCGGAGGGCTTATGAAAATCGGAAATGTCATTTACGTAGATACAACCGGATATAATTTTGAAAAACGGGTTATTATAGGCGAGACGACCCGTAGCTGGGTCACGCTTTCTGCAAACAGCTATGACCTAAGATACTCGGAGTGGTTTGTCAAAGAGTATGCAGAGAAACTACCCAAAAACGGCAAGGGGTACAAACTCGGCACGAAGCGAGAAGCCGATTTACAGGCATGGGCGCGTAAGCACGCCTACCACATATCTAAAAAGGTCGACAGTCTCCGCGACCATGAGATGCTTTTGACAATTGCCCGTATGCTGGGGTATGAAAGCTTATTGGAGGAAACCATCTGATGAAGTGGATAACTCTAGCCGGAGTGATACTCATCATGCTGTTGCTCAGTATGCGTGCCTTTGGACAGGACGCACGGGTTGTAAAGGTCGCTCAAGCGATTGCTAGGGCCGAGGGGTTCTATCAAAACGGTACGATTCCTAACCGCTGTCACAATGCGGGCGATTTGAAGGGCACGAACTTTGTAGGCGAGGTAGGGCTATGCAAAGGCGGTCACGCTAAATTCAAAAACGACGCTTACGGATGGTCGGCCCTCTACAATCAACTGGAGAAAATGATTTCTGGACAGTCGCACGTATATCGTGTTAATATGACTTTTCGGGAGGTCTCGCGACTATACGCGGGCAACTCTCGGGTGTGGCTCAATAACGTCACCCGCGTCTTGAGTGTTAGTCCTGAGGACACCGTGACTTCGTATCTCAACAGAGATTATGTCACCCCAAGTCGGGATGATTGGGATTTCAGTACGGAGGGGTTCGAATGATTACTTTTCTGAAGGAAGATGAACAGCACCAGCATAACGGCGGCGGTTGGGTCGCTAACACCGCGACCGTAGAAGACACCGCATATATCGGACCGAATGCTCAGGTCTATGGCGAGGCTCAAGTCTCTGGCGAGGCTCAGGTCTTTGGCAATGCTCAGGTCAGTGGCAAGGCTTGGGTCTTTGGCGAGGCTCAAGTCTCTGGCGAGGCTCAGGTCTTTGGCAATGCTCAGGTCAGTGGCAAGGCTTGGGTCTTTGGCGAGGCTCAAGTCTCTGGCAATGCTCTAGTCTATGGCAATGCTTGGGTCTCTGGCAATGCTCAGGTCTTGGACGGGGCTCAAGTTTATGGCAATGCTTGGGTCTCTGGCAAGGCTATGGTTTATGGCATTGCTCTGGTCTCTGGTGATGCTCGGGTCTTTGGCGATGCTTGGGTCTTTGGCGAGGCTCGGGTCTCGGGCCATGCTTGGGTCTTTGGCAATTCTTGGGAACGGTCTCCGCTCTACCTTCAAGGTACCCGTCATGCAGCCACGAACTGCAAACGGGGGTATATATCCATCGGGTGTCAAACACACCCCTTCGAACATTGGAAAAATCATGTCGAAGAAATAGCCCGAGACCACGGATATTCGGAAGCTGAAACACGGGAGTACCGGGGCATCGTTGATTTTATGATTAAGTTCGGAAGGTAGGTTTAAAATGAAACTACATGAACTCAAAACGGCAACTCTGGGTTTGAAATTGCCCGACCTCAACCACATCAACGACATGGGGAAGCTCGCGTTCCGTATGGGGTTTGACCGTTGCGCGAACCCCCACAAAATTGGACGGGGGCACGACTCGTGGGTCAAAGGCTGGGACCATGCCAAGCGGGCATGGGAAGACCTCTTGAGACGTAACGGGGCTGATGGAAAGCGAGTACTCCTATGGATGAGTTAATGAAAGTCTGTTCGCTCTGCGAGGGTTCTTTGCAAATCGGTTTTGGGCCTGATAAGGGCGAACGCTGTGACTACTGCATTGATGGCTATTGTCTAACGACTAACGGTGAGGTTTTCGCAATGCTCATCAAGCGGTACGTCTTTGAACCGGAGTCATCATGTTAGGGTGTTTGTGTTTCATAGCCGTAATTCTCGGCATTGCACTAGCGAACAAAAGAAAGAGGAGATAATGCTCTGTATTCTGGACTACGCGCACCAAGACGACGTGTTTCCATTAGCTCGAAAATCGGGGCTCGACGCCGTACGAGTCGTCAGTATTGATGAACCCGCACGACAAGCCCGCCATTTGAACTACATTGAAGAAAACATCGCCCTTAGTCGCGGCGGCATTAAAGCCGTCAAAGCTCTGTGGGAACAACGGACGGTGGAGTCCTCTCTATGAAGCTCGCCATCGCGGAGTGCATGTTTCCCGAATTGAAGGGCCCGTCCATATATAAAACCGGAAGAGGCGAAGCTACAACGCCGAAGGCGGCGATATCTCGGGCAATCGGACACGCGCTCAAGCAGGTCAAGGGCAGGCGATGGACTACCGTGAGAGCGACAATATCGGTCGTAGAAGTAAAACTTGACAGCGGCTTGAAGCTGGAGTAATATCGATACATGGGAATATTCAAATATCCGCAATATGCCGATGATTGGGGTTTTCTCAACCATAGGTGTCTTCCTACGAATGTCGATGGGTTGACTTACCATCTCGTTGAGCGAAAAGCCCGATTTTTGTTGCTGGAAGTCAAACGAAACTCCGAAGACATGTCCACCGGACAGAGAATCATGCTGTCGGCCTTGGCGCGGATACCACAATTCACCGTTATTCTGCTCCACAGCCGTCTCGCCGTATCGGACGATAAGAACGGACGGGCCGTCATCCCGAATTATTACCACAAGATGGGCACCGATGGAGAGCTTGGGTCTATCGTAATGACAACCCCCGAGGACTTCCGTGGCAGATACGTCGGTTGGTTTTTAGGAAAAGATACATTCTAGGAGTCCTGTGGGTATCGTAATCAAGAAATATCCAGATATGACCACCCCGACCCCTGCCTACGGGGGAAGGGTTCATACCTGCTTCAGTCCTAGAGCGTGGAAGCACTTCCTCTATGACGCGGGCGAACTAGAGGAACTCTCCGGCGTCACGGGGGTTCTTAAGAAAGCAGTCGATAAAAGTCAACCGCTCATCCGTTGGGCCGTGAAACTCGCACTCGCCCGTGCTCGGGAAAAGGTGCTCGCTCAAGGCCTCGGCCCAGACGGGTCTATCCAGCTATTCGTCGAAGAGTTAGACCGTATCTTGTTCGATGCTAAACGGGCGGATACTGATGCATTGGAAGACGCGGGGGATGTCGGACATCAAGCACACGACTTCATCGACCGGGTGTGCAAAGCGATTATATCCCGAGATGGAAGACGGCTCGAAGAGCTGTTTTCATGTTTTCCCGAAGACGAGAGAGCGGAGAATGGCGCGATTGCTGCACTGACGTTTCTCGTACGGCATAACGTCCGTATCGTAAAATCAGAATTTCGGGCTCTCTCCCTCGAACACAAATGTTGCGGTACCGGAGATATGCTTGCGCTCGTGGACTCCTGCGACGACCGTGGGTGTTGTGTTGAGCCTTTTGCTGACAGGTTGAGCTACTGCGATTGGAAGACCTCCGGCGGGCTGTATGTGACTTATCTGTGGCAGGGGAGTTTGTACGTCGCAGCGACGGAAGAAGAGTTTCCAGAGCTTGGGCCGATAGTTGACCGTTGGATACTTCGTCTCGACAAAGAAGACGCGAGCTTCGACCCGTGGCACGCCGCTGGGAGGGAAGCGCAAGCGGAAGACCTCCGGGGGTTCTTATGTTGTCTCAATCTATGTAGGGCGCTAGACGCAACCCAAAAGCGAATTGACGAGATGTTAGATGTAAAAAAAGAGATTCGGGCTGAAGCGAAGGCTCTTGACAAACTGGCTCGCGATAAAATAGAATGCCCCAAGGCTAAAGGATATCGAGGGGTGCGGAGAAGTAAGTGTCTACCCGGCGGTTCGCAATGTCAAGCGTGTAAGAAAATTTGGGAGGATAGCCATGCGTCTTATTCTGCTGAGCGACACCCACAGTCTTCATAAAAACATGACGCACCCCATCCCCGATGGGGATGTCTTAGTGCATTGCGGCGATTTCACTGGTGTAGGGGAACTTCGGGATGTTCTCGGGTTCAATGATTGGCTCGGGGGTCTCCCCCACGAGCACAAAGTGGTTATCGCGGGTAATCACGAGAGAGGTTGGACGCAGGGGAATCTCGAAGGCGTCCTAACTAACGCGACATACCTCCAAGATTCTTTGATTAATATTCGCGGGGTGAATTTCTACGGCTCTCCATGGACGCCGAATTTTGGGTGGGGCTGGGCGTTTAATGCTAGACGCGGAGAAGAAATTAGGGGGCATTGGGGTCGTATACCAAGGGGACAGGTGGATGTCCTCATAACCCACGGCCCGCCGATGGGTATTCTAGACAGGGTCGGGTTTGAATCTGTAGGCTGCGCGGACCTCCGAACCCGAGTCGCCGACGTTGCGCCAACGCTACACGTTTTCGGGCACCTCCACGAGGGTTACGGTCAGACCAAAATTGGACAAACAACATACGTAAATGCCGCGATTTGCAACGAAATGTACGAGCCTATTAACGCGCCGATTGTGTTAGATATATAATCTTTTCTCTTGACTTTCCTAGTACTGAAGTGCTAGAATCATAAAAGTGGGGGAAACAGGCTCGACGTACTTGTAAAAAATTGCAGGGGGTGTGATGCAAATTCCTAGACTTGGATGGATTAACGGCAAGACTTTCCGACACTCGGGCAACTCTAAGAAGAACCGCTCGGGATTAAAGCCCGAACATACCGCTGCTCAGGTCGAGAACGGTCTGGGGCGATTAGCCTCAAAAGAATTTGATGTTCGTATCGGCATTACCCCGCCGGGGGTTGTGAAGCAGGATATCGAATTCACACAACCCATTGTTCCCTCTATCGGACAATTTGCCGACCGCAACCCGGAGCAAGGTGCCGCAATTGACCATTCGATTGCCACAGGTGAGGGCTTATTCGCATGAACTTTTTTACGTATATCGGCCTTACCCCGGAGGAGTTCAACGAGAAGTATGTCAACGCGGGCCTCATCACGGTCAACACCCACGATGAGTTCCCCTTGAATATCTATAACTATTCGCGTAAGTGTGTTCAAGAACAGATTTGGGATGAAGTGACGAGCAAGTGTCGCGGGATTATCGTTCACTGCACTACCGGGGAGGTCATCGCTCGACCGTTTGAGAAGTTCCATAATTACGGGGCGCTCGTCGGGGCCTATGCAGGAGCCGGGGGTCCACAAGCTAAAGGTGCGACGGGTGAACCTGTCATCTGGGAAAAGATGGACGGGTTTATGTGTACTCTTTATATTTGGGAGGGCGTGAATTACTTAGCATCCAAGGGCTCATTTCATTCGACGCACGCGAAGTGGGCAACTGCGTGGTACAATAAGGCATTCCCAAAAGATGGACCCTCGCCCGCGTGGCCTCAGGGCTGGACACCTGTATTCGAAGGGATTATGCCTGATTTGCGTATCGTGGTGAATTATGGCACGAGAAACCAACTAGTGCTGCTCGCTCTGGTAAACAACGAGACGGGCGAAGAGTACGGACCCGATGCTTTAGGCGCTTTAGGTATGGAATTTAACCTCGATACGCCGAAGCTATTCGATATGACGTTAGAACAGGCACGACAAAAAACTTTGCAAGAGATGCCTAACCCCGATAGGTTGGATGAGGGTTTTGTGTTGACGTGGTATCGTAAAGGCCAGACGCCGTTTAGACTGAAGATGAAATTCGTTGAGTATCTCAGGCTACATCGGTTAGTGACCAACGTTTCTCCGAAGCATATCTGGGATGTGATGTCGCAGAATCAGACTATCGAGATGAATGAGTACTTGACGAATTCGACACCGTGGTTTAAGAAATTCGTCGAGAAGTGGCAGCGGGCTTTGAAGAGCGAGTACATCCGTCTTGAAGGTCAAGCGATTGCCCGATTCTTCGAAGAGAAGACGGCGGTAGATAAGAAATTCTTGGACGCTATGGCGAATGTTACTCTCGCAGGCGGCACGCCGTATGTAGACATGGGCGGGCTTCGCAAGGAATACGCTCTCGCGTTCACTAAGCCCGAGAACGAAGAATTTTCAAGCATAATGTTCGCATTGCTCGATAAGAAGGACATTCGCCCTATCATCTGGAGACAGGTTAAGCCGATGACGAAAAATGCAAGGCCCCTTGTTAATGGCTTCGCCTATTAAAACTGGAGGAAACATGACAGCCAAAAAGCAAAGCACTACTCGTGGTACCGAGAAGGACTTCAACACCCGGACGTCTTTGAAGCAGAAGTTCCAAGACTATCGTACTAACGCAATGTCGTATATATCCACGTTGCGCTTCCCGAAAACTTCGCCCGCTTTCTACATCAAGGGCTATGACGTTACACCGACGGGCAAGAAACCGAACGCCCTGTCCGCGCCGGAATTACTCGCTATCGTCAGTACTGCTGCAAAGCTCGGCAAAACCGTAACGGTCACCGTGTCGGGTTCGGGCGAGGCTGCTCAGGTCGAATTCCATTTCGTGGATTCCACACCCGCAATTCCGTCTGCGCTGTATTTCTAGGAGAGACCATGACGTTGCATGCCGCTGCTAAAGCTTTTTATGGATGCCGTTTCATGGAGAAGCTCCTCGAAACTGTGGGCGACGACGCTGTGTCCCGTAAAGTAATATCCGAGACATACCTCGACCGGGGGCTGGAGTCTATCGTAGAGAACGCAGGCGTTCAAGCCGGATTGGAACTGCGTAAGAGAATACTAGGAGGAAGCTAGAAATGGCGTTTCGGGCTGGCAACCAACCAAGTCCGAACAGCAGAATAATAAGCGCCGATTCGGGGGTGCTCGTTTTAGAGACCCACAAACGGGTCGATTTGATATTCAAGGGGACGCAATATGAAAAAAGATGTTCTAGCGGGCGGATACGCCCGAACCGCGCAATTTATCGGAGGCGTCGGAGACGACGATTTCTCTCGCAATCTATCCACGGAACCGCGTAATGAATTCACGCCAGAACCCACAGTCGCACCTAAGCGCAAGACCTTTCGGCCTGCTGGGGATGTTCTCCTCATCCGTCGGGTTGAGGCCAAACTAGGCAGTGGTATTCTCGAACTGGCTGATTCGGTCGAAAAGGAACAACCCGTGGAGGGCGTCATTCTGAACGTGGGTCCGAAGGTCACAACCTTTGAAATCGGCCAAACAGTCGCATTCGGTAAGTACTCGGGTCAATTGTTTAAGCTCAACGGCGAAGAGCTTCTGCTTGCTAAGGAAGACGAAATGTTGGGCACGATTGAGAATGCGCTTGACAACGAGTCTGAAGTAGGCGATGATTCACCTTCAGGATGTCTCTAGGAGCAATCATGAGTGATGAACAGGCCATTGTCGGGGAAGTTGAAGCGGGTCGCGCAGCGAAGATTAAGCGCGAAATCAATAGGTTAATCAAGGGTGTTAGCTCATCTTCGTTTGACCTCGCCGATTTGCTGTATGAAGTCAAGAGCAAGAATTTTCACTCCGAGTGGGGCTTTACCTCATTCTCGAAATATCTCAAAAGTCTGGCTGAGTTGGGCATGAAGTACAGTAAGTGTTATTATCTGTATCGCGTGACCGAGAACGGCGCGGATTCGGGGCTGACCCGCGCTGAATACGAACCTATCGGATTGACTAAACTGCGTATCATTACGCAATTGAAATCCGCTGGTGAATTCAACGGCGTGCCGATGTCTATGGTTATTCGCGAGCTGACTCTCAAGGCGGCTACGATGACACCCGAGGAAGTACAGTTCGAAGTCGACACCATTAAGGGCTTGACGGATGATGAATCGATGGTCTGGATTAACTTCAAGGTCAAGAAATTGGCCCGTGAAAATGTCATCAAGCCCGCGATTGCGCTCATGAAGAAACAGTGTCCCGAGTCTCAGCTCGTTGACGAAGATGGTAGTGTTACAGAGATGAGCGACGGCGCGGCTCTGGAGATGATGGCTGCTAACCTGATGGCTGACCCGAATTATAACGTCGAAGAGCCCCAATAGCCCCTTGAGGCAACTTCTGCGGGCTCAGAAACCTCTATCGAAGATGCGGGCTTACCCGACGGGGATACCGTCGATAACGACTAAGGAGGAATTATGACACAAACACGTAAGCTGTGGGCGGTAGTTATGGAGCACGACCGTTTCACCACCCTGTGGATTTTAGCCCCTACGGCTGTAAGAGCCGCCGAAAAAGCGATTCGTTTTTGTACGAAAGATGGGGTTTATCACCCGGTGGTTAGAGAAGTGAAATCCCACGGTACGATTGACGTTTTCTAAATTCCGTTAGGTTACAGAGGTTTGCATGTTAAAGAATAAACGGTGTCAAGCGGGACATGCTAAGCGTGGTGGGGGATGGATTTTATTCTTCCGTCCGTCGGATGAAAAGCAATACAGACAATGTCTTAACATAGGCAGCGTCAAGGTTAACAATGAGGATTATACCCCTGAGAGGGGTGTTGACGCTGTTATTTCATTATGTGCTGAATGCAACCGTACTTCATTGGGGTGAGTTTGCACGTTGAGGGGGTCTATGAATGATTCGACAATTGGACGAGACGAAGACGAGTCCGAAGGGCGACGAACTCGCTCTCAAATTCAAGAACCGTATTGTAGGCCAACCGAAAGCATTCGAGGCTTTGTCTCGGGTTTTGGAGAAGTATCACAGCGGGATTTATGACCGAAAACGCCCGATTGCCAGTTTGTTGTTTTTAGGCCCGACGGGGGTCGGTAAGACGGGTTCTGTCGAAGCGTTTGTCGAGGGATTGTTCGGCGACGTTCGTAAGCTCATGAAGGTCGACTGTGCAGAATTCCAACATAGTCACGAAATTGCGAAGCTCCAAGGGTCGCCCCCCGGATATCTCGGCCATCGTGAGACGCACCCGTTCTTCACAAATAAGTCCATTCGAGAAGGGTTTTGTACATATACCAAGACGGTCGGTGGGGACGTAGAGTCCGGTCAGATTGACCCCGCTTTTCGGGTCATCCTGTTCGACGAGATTGAAAAAGCAAATGACTCCCTGTGGAATCTCTTACTCGGCATACTAGACCGAGGGACGATGACTACGGGCATGAATGAGGTGGTTGATTTCTCCCCGACTGTCATCATCATGACGAGCAATGTGGGCTCAGCGGAACTCGCAGTCAAGGCAGGCAACGCGGGGCTCGGGTTCGTCAGACCCGACGGCACGGAATTCGATTATGACACAATGAAAGGGGTCGCATTGTCCGCAGCGCGGCATAAGTTCACCCCTGAGTTCTTAAATCGTCTAGATGACAGCATCGTATTTCGGTCTCTCACACCCGAAGACCTCGCTCCGATTCTGAAGATTGAACTCGACAAGTTGCGTTCTCAAATTGTGTTAACAAGCCGTACGCTCTTTGACCTCGCGGTTGCCCCTGCCGCGCTCGCACAGATTACTGCGGAGGGCTATGACAAGCGGTATAACGCTCGCAACCTTCGACGAGTCTTAGAGAAGTATGTATCTTTCCCGCTAGCCCGCTTGGTGGGTACGAAACAGATTTGGGACAACGATATCGTCGTCGTGGACTACGTCGAAGGGGTATGGAAATACTTTGCCAAAACCGAAACTAAGTCGAGCGACAGCCAACCGGGTCTTTCGAAGAGATGGGTACCGTTGTCGACACTGCCAAAGCCAGATGGGACTCCACCCCCACCACGTAGTCTTTCGCAGTCAGATGGGTGGGCACGATTTGACGAATTTAATAAGCCTCTGCTGGAAGTGTCACCGACGGGTACACGACGGGGAGATTTGGATAGAAGTCGTACGTGAGTTAGTAAATGATTTAGTTGTTAACTTCAGACCCCGAGGATGGAAATCATGAGCGAGCTTGAAGGCCGTTCCAGAGAAAACATGCGGACGAGCCGCGATGCGTTCGAATACACCCAGAGTGAGGGGCTGGGATTCCGATTTCCTCTCGCTAACGAACTCTTCGTGGATATAGATGACTCTGCCGCACAGGCCGAGTTCGATAGAAATTATCAAATTTTGAGAGGGCCTTTCGGCTTTCAAACAACGGTCGTAACTGCGTCTCGTCGCAAACCGAACGGTAAGCACATTGTGGTGAAGATGAACCGTAACGTATCTGCGATTGAGCGAATCGCCCTTCAAGCCGCACTTGGTTCAGACCCCACTCGGGAGGCGCACAGCCTCGTCCGATATGTCGATAACGACCCGTTGCCCACGCTGTTCTTCGAGAAAAAGTAAAATGCGAGAGCGACACTTCCAATCCGAAGCAGTTGACGCGAGTCTCGCAGCATACGACGCGGGCGTCCATAAACAACTACTTGTCATGGCGACGGGCACAGGCAAGACCCATTGTTTTGGTCGATTATATGAGGCCATGAAAACCCGTCTCGGGGGGCAGATGCTCGTACTTGCCCACACAGATGACCTAGTGAAGCAAAATCGAGACAGACTTGAACACATGCACGGTGTGGCGAACGTGAGTATGGAGATGGGGGAATACTATGCAAACCCGGAGTCGCCTATACTCAGTGCCAGTGTACAGACGCTCGGTAGAAAAGGAACAAACCGTCTTGACAAATTCGATTGGACCAACATTGATAAAATCGTTGTGGATGAGGCTCATCACTCTACAACTGACGCTTATAGACGCATCCTTGAGCGGGCTGGGGTGCTTGAACCGTCAAGTCGAAAGCTACTCTTCGGCGTTACGGCGACTCCGCAGCGAACGGACGGGATTGCTCTCGACTCCGTATATGACAAAGTTATCTACCTCTACCCTCTTCGTAAAGCAATCACAGATGGGTGGCTCGTCGACATTAGAGGGTACTGCGTCAGGACAACCACGTCGCTTGAGGGTGTCTCCAAAACCGACGGGGATTTCTCCCGAAAAGAATTATCTGAACGGGTCAACTCACCCCAACGCAATCAACAAATCGTGGATGTCTGGGGGAGAGTTGGTGAGCAACGAAAAACCGTTATCTACTGCGTGGATATTGAACACGCGCAAAGAGTGGCCCAAGAGTTTAGAGTATCTGGAATTACGGCAGAAGCCGTATGGGGAGATGATGTTGAGCGGAGGGACAAGATACAACGTCACATACACGGCCAGACCCGCGTCTTGTGCGTATGCGGACTTCTCATTGAGGGATATGATGACCCAACAATTGCGTGTGTTATACTTGCTCGTCCTACCCAGAGTACTATCCTTCTTCCCCAAATGGTAGGTCGCGGTACTCGGTTAGAAGACAATATCAATTTGAAGGACCGCAACCCCCTCGACAAGGTCAAGCGGGATGTCATTGTTGTGTACTTCATTGACGGTAATCCAGCACCCTCCTTGGTTACGCTGCCCACGTTGATGGGGATGTCCAATAATCTGGACCTAGAAGGTCGGTCTTTGCTGGAAGTCACAGAAGCGGTAGAAGCTCTCCAAGAAGATAACCCCCATGTCGATTTCTTGAATCTCGATTCGTTATCGGGGGCGAAGACGCTCATAGAGCAAGTCGACTTGTTCCAAGTGAGATTCCCGCAGGAAGTCAAGGACAGCTCAGAATTGACGTGGTATAAAGCCTTAACAGGCGGGTATAAGATGCTCATACCGAAGGAAGGGCCCGAACGTCAAGGCGTCGTTCGTGTCTATGAAAACGTTCTAGGGCAATGGGAGCTAGACGGAGAGATTAACGGTGAACAATTCCACGGTTTACGAAGTTCCTTCGAAGAGGCGATTAAAGTCACCGACGAGCAGATTCGAAAGCGGGTAAGCAAGCAAACGCTGAGCTGTATCGTACGTGAGGCAAAATGGCACAATAATCCCGTGACTCGGGGTCAAAAGAAAATGCTAACGATGCTATTTCCGTGGAGGAAATTCGACTTTAGTCAGGTGAAGAGTGGTGAAGCGAGCAAGTTGATAACAGAGACCATACTAAAGAGAAAGAGATGATTATAGAGACTCAAGAGGCTTTCTGTTTGTGGCTCAGACCTCTTACGTATACGACCTATGCCTTTAGGTTCAAGACGGGCAGTACCTACCCTATCAAGATTCAAATCGAGAAGAAGGGCGACCGAGTTATCATAACGGAGGAAGAATGAACGCAAATTATAGTCGTCAACGAATTCATAACATCGCGGGCGAGGTTGCTGCGGAGACGTATCGGGCGGGCACGATGTTCCCGCCAATGAACAGCCCGCACGAGGCGGCTTTCGTTATTGAGGAAGAATGGGAAGAGTATCGACAGGAAGTGTTTAAACACAACTTAACGAAGCCGAATCGCGATACTCGCCCCCGTCAGCGAGAGGAACTCATACAGTTGGCCGCGATGTGCCTACGGGCGATTATCGATACGATTGATGAGCGGGTCCCCGATTGGCCGACCGAGGTAACGCGATTGTTCGGAATGCAGGGAGGGGTAGATAATGACTAAGACGCTGAAGCAGTTTGATGTCACCGCACGACTTAAACTCATGGTTCAGATTACTATAAAAGCCGAATCGTTGGCCGATGCCCTCGAACAAAGCAAAACACTCCGAGAACAAAAGTTCGTGTCGTTCGAGGGTGAATACATAGACGGCAGCCTTGTTATCACAGGCGTGAGCAAATCCGGTTGTTGGGATGTTAGTCAGGAGGACAGTCAATGAAATATAATTTAACGTTGGAAATGACTCAAGCACAAGCAGATTTAATCCTCTTGGGGTTGTGGAGTACGAACGACCCGAACGACCCGCGTCTCCATGACTGTCGGGGGGCTTTCATCGCCGACCGGGCTCAAGTTTATTCCTACATCGGAAAGGACGTCATTATTAGCACTTCCATTGAGTTCGTTCAGTGACCACGGCTGAAAAGGCTCAAGATGCCCGATTACGTCGTATTTATAAAAAGACACTCGCGGACAAACAGAAGGAAATTCAAGAACAGGGCGGCGGGTGTGCAATATGCGGGAGACCTTACCCCGAGTACGTCCTAAGTCAGGACCACGACCATGCTTGTTGCAAACGACCTCGCGGTAAGAAAGGCAACACAGCGGTCTTTTGTGGGAAGTGTAACCGGGGGTGGCTTTGTTACCTATGCAATCGTTGGGCGATTGGCGGGTTAGAGTATATGGCGAAGGTCAACATCCCCGCTGAAAAGGCTTTCGAATACCTCAAACAGTGGCATACGCGAATCGTGGAAAGAGGCGGATATGAACCGAAAGAAGAAAAAACAAAACTTCGGAGTAAACAAAAGGGCGTTCGACGCCGTGATGTCCACCTATAGAAAGCTCAGTAATTCCAATCTCGGTAGTGTACGGATTGGCGGTGAACCGGGGGCGCGATACAAGATTAAAACAAAACCGACCGCTGTGGAGTTCCGTGCGGACGTCTCGAAACTGGTTCAGCAAGTCGTGAAAGGTGAGAAGCTCCCGTGGTTTTGGGCTGCATATTCTTTTGATAGTCCTGACCCGATGGATATTGAACTGTTCGTCCAGTTCATGCTTGGTGACCGGAGGCACTCGTGGGAACAACGACTAGGTAAGATTTTCGTTGACCGTAAGATATTCCCAACGAGGTCGTACTTCACGGAAATCGTATGAGGGTCAAGAAGACAAAATATGGGGATTACGAGACGCGAATTCTATTCCCCGTGTTCGCTAACTATCATGTTCTCGTAGTGTTCACCGACGATTTTCAGAAATCTTGGGATGCTCGTTTTTCTACTATTGTCGTGACGTCAGACGAAACGATGGCGTTTCACTGGCACCACAAGCCGAGCGACGGTCATTCTCGCCTATTCTTTAAACTAGGCAACTGTTCATCAGGCGTTGTGGCGCATGAGTGCTGGCACTGTATTCGAACGATGCTGTTGGATTGGGTCCAAGCAGGGCTCGAAGACGAGGTGGTGGCTTATCACTTGGACTATCTAGTTCAGGCCGTAACAGATTTTAAGAACCAATTAATTGACCAAAAAGTCGGAGTTAAATCTCGCAGCAAGAAGAGGTAATATGAAGGACGAATCGTTGTTACTGGATGACCTCGCCCCGAAACGTCGGGTGAAGGTCATCAAGAAGAAGCGGTTTCATTCTAACAAAGGTGTATCGGCGGAAGTCGCGGCTCGACGCCAAGCAGCCGCTGAGGCCCATGCAGAGAACCCGTTGCCTAAGATTCAGAAGGACGCGATTCAGATGAAGTACGGGGTTACCCCCGCAGTCATCGAACGTGGCATCACCATGCCAAAGTGGAAGGCACAACAAATTCGAATGAAGTCCGAACGGACGGTGGAGGTCGTATGGCAGAGCATGACGCAGGAATGGTTCAAAGCAACGAAAGGGTTGACGAGAGAACGAAACTCAAATTCGGTTCGGGCTTCCACGAGAGTGTACCCGAAAACGCCGTACGGGACGAACCCCTACCCGAAACGGTTTCGGGACCTGTCCAGCCAGAACAGCCAGAACAAGCGTTCATAGGTGAAGACGGGCAAGTTCATCAGGTCCCCCCGGAGTTAATCGGGTCTGACGGTAAGATACTCCCGTTCAACGAAAAAACTATGAGGAAGCTACGGGGGAAGTATTTCACCGTGCGGCATGTCCTCTTGACCGATTGTGGGCACAAGATTGATGTCATTAACCAACCAAAGACTAATTGCGAAGTCTGTTGGTACTCGTGGTTGAACACTCACGGGCAACTCGTGCAAACAGCGCATGAGTTCTATCAGCAGTACGGCAAAAAACGTCTGGTCGCAATGCGGGGGAAAGTTTTCACGAGAATGTTTCTTAGATTTATGTCAACAGTCAGTCACTTCTTAGAGCAACAAAAAGAACAGGAGATATTAGATGGGGATTCAAATCAAAGTCAACTCGGAGGAAACCCCGAAGCAGGACAAGGCGGACAAGGAAGTAGCAAAGCCCTTGACGCCGGAGGACAAGCTGAAGTTGGTGAAGTCATTAACCTCTAGCCTAAACGCTCAATACGGCGGCGGGTTGGTGCAAAAGCTCGGCAAGAAATCAACGATGAGAATGCCGTCGTTGGCGACGAATTTGCCGACATTAGATGAATATCTTCTTGGATGCGGAGGAGTACCAGATGGCAGAATTATTGAGGTCTATGGGCCAGAGTCAGCGGGTAAAACAGCTCTTACATGCCACATCATCGGCTGTGCTCAAAAAGCAGGAGGACTTGCTCTTTTCGTTGACGCCGAACACGCTCTCAACCTTAACCACGCAAGAACGCTCGGAGTTGATGTCGATAACCTCATTGTTAGTCAGCCGGATTACGGAGAACAGGCTCTTGAAGTCGTACTAGCGTTCGTGAAATCCAGAGCTGTCCGTGTCGTCGTCGTAGATTCCGTATCGGCGCTCGTTCCGAAGGCGGAACTCGATGGAGACATGGGCGATAGTCATATGGGTTTGCAAGCCCGGTTGATGTCACAAGCCATGCGAAAGCTCGCGGGGGCGATTTCAAATTCGGGATGCATTGTCATTTTCATTAATCAGGTGCGGGAGAAGATTGGCGTAATGTTCGGGAACCCAGAGACTACGACAGGTGGACGTGCTCTGAAGTTCTACGCTTCCGTCAGACTCGAAGTCCGTAGATTGTCTAACACAGATGGCGGGCAGCTAAAAGACGGAGACCTCCATATCGGACATCGTATGAGGATTAAGAACGTAAAAAACAAAGTGGGTAATCCGTTTCGTGAGACAATCGTTGATTTGATGTACGCGACGGGCTTCAACACTCGGGAGGACATGGTCGAATATGCCCTTATGACGGGTGTCTTGATTGAAGGCACGAAAACCAAAACGGTCGAAGGTAATGGCGTGCCTAAGGGCTGGGTGGGTTTTCAATCGAATAATTATCGTAGGGGGGACTTGACACAGGACCCGCTTTACGGTAATATCTGTTTAGAGGCATTCAAGGCTCGGGATGAACGTTTGGTTCAGGCTGTAGCGAAATCCGAAGATTGAGGACTTGTGCGAGAGATAGCCCAACGATATGTCATCGGAGCAGTATTCGCAGTCTTCGCCTGCGGGCTCCATTACGTAGGCTCAGTCTTTATGGTGGTACCTGCGGTTGTATCTGTTTACTTGCTCGGCAGTCTATTCTGGGATGTATGGAGGGGTCGTGGCTAAAGTGCAAAGCAAAATTTCGAAATCAGATATCAAGAACGCTGTATATGCTTACGTTAGCTCTTGCTGTTCCGTCCTTGCAGACAAACCGTCGGTCAAAGACAATGAGGGCAAGCTGGGTAAGTGGCGTTGCGGGGGCTGTCGTAAACGCTGCACCGTACGCCCTGCGGATAAATCGAAATTCCAATCGGTGTCTCAAGCGGGGGTAGCATGATTCAAGACCCCAGAGAGGGGGCGAAATACCTCCTGACCGTATTCGGGCTGGCGGCTCTAATTGTTCTGGTGGTCATGATTGCTGCGACGTTAGGGCACGCCACCACAACTTCACAACACCGGAACTCCCTAGGGGTTGTGATGTACGAACAGAACCCAAATGTTTATGAAGCCGGAGAGGTCGTGAACTATGTCATACTCGACCATAACAAGGGCCTTGTACTCCGGGTTCAGCCCCTCGCGGCCTACGCCCTTTACACAGATGAGATTTTATTTTGCGGGGTACCCGCTGACAAACTCGACGGTCATGAAAACCCGATGGTCCTTGTTTACGAAAAAGTGGCCCACAAAATGGTTGAGGGGGTGGGATGCCACGAATTAGTAACCGTGCGAGACATCAAAGGGGAGAAAATGAAATGACTCTTTTAATCGTATTCGGGCTGTATTGCCTGTTGAGCATTATCCTCGGTATAGCGTTCGCGGGCCGTGAAAAATTGGAATACCCCACGTTGTCGGGGGTTTTGTTCGCAACCCTGTGGCCTCTGTTGGTGGTTGCGAAGCTCATCTTCAAGGCCATAGAATGAGCAAGCCGTGGATTCATGCAGTTTCTTCCGCTCGGCGGTTTGGTGGTAAACCCGAGGACTATATTGAGATTCACAATCTCCTCGATTCGAGCAAAGGCACGATAGCCGATTCACGCCATAGGGCTCTTACGCATACGGCATGGTTCCTAAGTACGATTCTTGAAAAAGTGTTCGGCGTCGTTATAACGAACTCCGAGGGTAAGAAGGTTTCGACCCGAGACGTAGGCGAGCAGCATGTACTAGAAGATTTTCGAGGGCGATACATACCCTCGGCGCAAGACTATTTGCAGGAAATTGACGTTAAAGAATGGATGATATCTGGCAAGGGCCAACCACCGTCATCCGCAAAGCTGTACAAAACTCGATTGAAAGATAGGAGGATAGACTGATGAACTTAATGGCAGAGTACAAAGAAGCAAAGAAGAGGGCGAAGGCGGCTATCGAATCCGCCAACGCTATCGTAAAGGATGCGTTCTTGGAAGCCGCGAACGTCATCTTCGATAAGTACCCCAACCTCGAATCGTTCTCATGGTATCAGTATACCCCGTATTTCAACGATGGCGACGAATGCGTGTTTCGCGCTAATACGGAATATCCGGAAGTGACTTTTACCGACGGTACGAGTCTCGACACGAATGACGGGGATGACGAGAACCCTGCGGATGAGGCCAAGGTAGCGAAAGAGATTAAGGCCGTCGAGGACTTCTTAGCTCAGTTCGAAGAGGAAGATTATCGACAGATGTTTGATGACCATTCTCGCATCACCGTTACCCGTAAAGGCATCGACCAAGAAGAATATAGCCACGACTAGTCATGACTCAAACAGGGGTATTCATTCTTGGGTGGGGATTCACTGTGTATAAGTCATACGGTGTCTGGGTGCTCGCCGTCGTGCGACAGTGGCGAGGTTGTAGTTATACCCGGACATACTATTTACGGAGGGAGAAATGTCAGACTTCAACATAGCTATTGAAACTGTGCTTCGTCATGAGGGCGGTTTCGTGGATAACGTAAACGACCCCGGAGGGGCTACGAACTTCGGCGTATCTGCACGCTGGTTGCAGTCTAAGGGCTTGCTTGAGGCTCTCGAAGAGGGCGATAAGACTCAGGATGAAGTCAAAGCAATTCGTGATATGACGAAGGCCCAAGCCATGGGATTTTTTAAGGCGTATTGGTGGGATTTTTACAAATACCAAAATTTCAACGCCCAATCCGTGGCTACAAAGGTGTTTGACTCCGCAGTGAATATGGGGGCATCGCGGGCTCACAAAATTCTACAGGGGCTTTTGGGGTTGCCTCAAGACGGGGTACTCGGACCTAAGTCGTTCGCAGAAGCGAACGCGACCTCCCCGTCGGTCTTAGTCGTGAAGTTCCAGCAAGCACAAGCTGATTTTTATCGCGGACTCGTAACAACGAATCCGAGCCTCAGTGTTTTCCTCGGCGGATGGATTGCGAGGGCGTATGACCGAAACTAAGCCGAAAATCCCCACGCTCGATGACCTCGGAACGAGATATCAACACTACCAAGAGTTACGAGAACTCTTTGCTGAGGGGGTGGAGATTCTCAATAACGCATTGAGCTATTGCAAAAATAAACCAGATGAGGAGCGCAAGGCTTCTTTACAACACGCTGTGAATGAGATTTCTAACCGGATGGAAATACTGTCGGGCTTTGAGGGTGCGATGGGTCGATACGGGAATATCGCAAAAGAGATTAACGCAATTGAACGCCAGAAGCTACTAACGGAGGGGTCTGATGGGTCCGAAGAGTCCAAAAAGCTCGAAAAGTCGTTGCCTTCCTGTCCGAACCGTGATATCCCGTATTCAAAAGGCTCGACCGACATCCCCGATTGCGTTTAAGGATGCTGGGATTAAATTGCGGTATATCGATGAAGGCGTGTTCCGTCAGGTTTATAAGATTAGTGGATGCCCGCTTGTTGTGAAATTTCCCCTGAATGACGGTAGCGTGGTAGATGGGGTGCAGCACTCTATTTCAGAGGTAAACCGGATTAAGCGGCTGAGCAAGATTAAAGAGTTGCTGCCGCATCTTCCGAAGATTCACTACTTTGACCGTAAGAACGGCGTTCTCGTGATGAGATATTATAAAAGTTTGGAGGGGTCTAGAGCCATCGAGCAGTTGGGTAGGGTTATACGGAAGTTGGTATCCCGAGTAGCTAGGGTGGCGATGAGTGATATACATGCTGACAACATACGTCAAGGAATACAAGGCGGGGTTGTATTTAGCGACCTCGGATATTAATTCCACAGGAGTGTGGTATGGCTTGTAAGATTGAAGGGTGCGACAAGAAATCTGTGGGGATAGGCTAGGAAAAAAAAAACAAGGAGGGGTTATGCACGAAGAAGAGGCGACGACCTTGCACAAAATAGTGAGCTTGACTGCCGAAACACCTGAAGCAGTCTCGAATGTCGAGGGGGTTCATTATAACATTCCGCTAACGAGCAGCCAAAAACTATCGTTGACGAACATCCGGTTGAAGAGGGCTAACGTCCAGAAGCAAATCGCGGACCTTCAGACCGTTGATGCGAAACTCGAAGGGTTTTTCCACGGAGAGTTAACCCGCATCGCGATTGAAAACCGAATTAACCGAGACACTCATGTCCTGTCGGATGACTTGGAGTTAAAGCCGATGGATACCAAAGCGTAATTTTGATTTTTGTTGATGGCATCCCCACGACTCAGACAGGAGCGTGGGGGTTTTTTTTTATCCAAGAAACTCTGCGTACACTGCGATGTCATACACCCCGGCTGTCGGCGTGCCTGCCGTATACCCGAAGGAATACGATATAGCCGTTGCTGCCCCAGCGTAACAGTATTGGTCGCCGCTGATTGTATCTGCCGTGGATGTGCTTACTCCAACTTGAGGCGAACTAAAAGACGTAGTCTTAGTTACCGTGTCGCCGTTGGCGTTAACGAACGTTATTTGGAACCCGGTGGTGCCGCCTAGTACGGAACCCGCAGAACCCGCAGTAGTTGTAGTAGCTACGAAAGAAATCCGCCACATGCCAACCGCAGGCGTCGACGCCACTAGGCTTACTGCTGACAGAGCTGCCGATTGTGCTGTCTTTAGGTTGGTGCTTATAGTCGCTGCCAAACCGTTTTTGGTGGTTGTGTTGCCTGCGATAACTGTTGCTACCCCACTCGTGTTAATCGATAACTTGCTTACGGAGCTGTTTTGGAGGTCCAGAAACAAGTTTACCCCGGCGGGAGCTGCGGTCATCGTGGGGTTGATTTTCAGTGCGGTGAAGTTACCACTGCTGCCCGCTGCATTGATGATAGGTGAAATCTGAGTAGCGACAAAAGATGCCGAACCTGTTGTCGGGTGGAAATTTAAGTTACCCAAACCGGAGGTATTGTTTCCGTTGCCGATATCCACGCCGATGGTCGTACCCGTCGTCGGATTTATCGTAGCACTCGAATTGTTCGTCAGAGTGATGCAGGCCGCGTTCGCTGTAGCGGCGGTAAAACCCAAGAGAAAAATCGGAGCACCAGAGTTTGCTGAGGCAGTGGCCATGCCGAAGATTACGTTCCCGCCACCCGAACCCCATGAGATAGAACCCTGCTGTGTTAGTCCGCCTTGTTGGGTAAAAGATACGCCCCCGCCATTACCGTTGAAATCCAGCACCAAATTGCTTGAGGGTAAACTCTGGATAGCTTGCATAACAACGTAAGCTGGGGTTGTCGACGAGCCGCTATGTTTAATAAACAAAGCAGACTTCGGGTTCGGTATTGTAGGCGCTGGATTGTTGGTCGACGCACCACTGGTGCCCGTCTGAATCGTCCATGAATCGGGAATTGAAGCTGCGTTCGTTCCGCCGCCAACCGTGCCTGCCAGTACGATTGCCGGGGATTGCACGACCGCCGATGAAATCGCAGTACCTGCATGCGTCTCGTTGACACCCGAAGCGTTGATAACAGTAAAGGTCGTTGTGGTCGACGCCGTAATGGTGAACGTCCCGTTGTTGCCCGCGTTCGTAAATCCTGCAACAGTGACGGAAGCATTATCCCAAGCGTTTGAACCCGCGCCGGATTCCGTGGTAAACGTATACGTAGTATTGCTCCCCGAACGGGTGGCTTGAGTCAGAGCTAAGGTCGTAACAGGGCCTGTGACGGTCGGGGTTGTGTTCTGTAAGGTAAACGTTGGGAATACGGTTGCCGTACCCATAGTCAGCGTCGTGTTGAATGTGCCGTTTGTCAGCGAGAGGTTTCCCGTAGCATTGGTAAGGCTGCTCCATGGCAGCGTGTTAGCGGGGGTTGTCCAGTAAGTAAACCCTAAACCATTGGTCGTCAACACCTGACCCGATACTCCGGGGGTTTCGGGAAGAATGAGGTTCCAATTTTGGGTCGCTCCCGACAAAATGG
>Ga0210389_10000078_pt1 | contig 95929 bp, 94 predicted proteins | sample IncBWH28OmetaG_FD_160127 | JGI IMG/M metagenome (GOLD analysis project Ga0210389, IMG submission 160127) | Forest soil microbial communities from Barre Woods Harvard Forest LTER site, Petersham, Massachusetts, United States - Inc-BW-H-28-O ...
TGCTGCTGCTGATCACGGGATGGGGAGCGGAAAGCCGCGCGGGTCCGTGGCGTTCCGTGCCGTGCCCGCCCCGGGGTGGAGGCGGGCGCGGCACGCACCGTCAGGAGCGGCACCCCGGCCCGGACGGAGCGGCCGGGGGGACCCGGATGGTGAGGTAGACCCGGACGCCGGGATCGCGGCGGTTGGGGTGAGGGCCGCTGCGGGCGAGGATCTCGGACCCGGCCGCGAGGACCGCCTCGGCGGCCTCGATGCCGGCGGGGTCGCCGGACAGCCGGACCCCGACCCGGCCGGGCGGGCCGGGGGTCACGCGATCATCTCGAAGGTGTCGTCGTAGACGATGGCGGCGGCCGACGCCGTGCCCGCGGCCCGGATGACGGCCGCGAGGTCCGCGGCGGTGATCAGGCCCCGGCGGCTGGCCTCGGCGAACCGGGCGAGGTGCAGCCCGTCGGGGTCGGTGGCCGACTGCACGCACGGGCGGTCCAGGCCCGCGGCCGGGCAGCTGCCGCACGCGGCCAGCCGGGCCAGCTCGCAGATCGCGTGCAGCGACCGGGCCGGTGCCGGCATCTGCCGGCGGCGGCGGGCCCTGGCCTTCACGGCGCGGGTCACCGGCCCTCACCGGCCGTCGCGCCGCCCTCAGTGATGCGGGCGAGGGCGTCCGCGCCGGCCAGCCCGAGTTCGGCCGCCCAGCCGTCGATGAACAGCCGTACCCGGTCGCCGGCGCCCGGGGCGGCGGCCTCGGCGAGGGTCATCGCGGTGATGGCCTGGTTGCGGGTCAGCGCCCGGCCGGGCAGCCAGGTGGCTTCCCAGCCGCCGCCTGTGAGCCGGGCGGCGTGCGGGCTCTGGTCGCTGGTCATGTCGGTATCGGTGATCGTGATGCTCACGGGCGGGTGTTCCTTCCGGGTGCGGGTGATGGCAGGGCGGCCAGCGGGGAGCGCTGGCCGCTGGTGGCGGCGCGGGCCGCGGCCCAGTCGATGTCCGGGCGGGCGGCGAGGCCGTCCAGGTCGCCGGTGCGGTACAGCGGCACGCTGAACTGTCGGCGGGTGTCGTAGGGGCCGTGGCCCCAGTCGGCGGGGACCAGGAGCCCGGCCCGGGGCAGGTGGTCGAAGTCGCTGCGGCGGATACGCAGGTAGGCCGCCGACTCATCGGCGGTGCGCAGCTGCCCGGCCCGGGTAGCGTCCGCTGCCGCGGCCGGGTCGCTGAACGCCTCCAGGTCCCGGCCGTCGTAGACCGGCCAGGACTTGTAGTAGCTCGCGACGCGGATCAGGCCGCGGCGGGCCAGCTCGGCGACGCCGCCGGCGCTGACCGCGGTGCCGAGCCGTGCGGTGAGGATCTCGGCGGCGCGGACGGCGCCCAGGTCGGGAACGGACCCGGCGGCGGCGCGGACGGCATCGATACGGGCGAGCGCGTCATCGGCGATCGCGGCGGACCACCGGCCGCGCGCCCGGTCCGGGGCGGGGACGAGCCCGGCGGCCAGGGCGCGCTCGAGCTGCCAGCGCGGCAGTCCCAGGTAGTCGGCGAGCTGGACCGGGCCGTAGTCACGGGGACCGGTCATGAGCCCGGCCCCGCCGGCCGCGGGAGATCGGCGAGGAGCACCCGCAGGCAGCCGCATTCCTCATCCGGGCCGTGGTGGAAGCCGGCGCACCGGTCATCGGGGCAGCCGCAGGCGTCGCCGCCCCAGCGGCCGTCGGCGTAGCCCTGCGAGCGGGCGTAGGCGGCCTGGGTGATGCCGGCGTCGGCCAGGGCGTCCCGGGCGGCCTCGTTCAGGCGGGTGCTCATGCGGCGGCCGGCTGCCGGGTCAGCTTGCGGCGTTCCCGCTCGGACAGGCCGCCCCAGATGCCGAACCGCTCGCCGTGGTCCAGGGCGTACTGAAGGCATTCCGCGCGGACCTCGCACCGCCTGCACACCCGCTTGGCGGGCTGCGACGGCTCGCCCCTGTCGGGGAAGAACGCCTCGGGGTCGGTTTCGGCGCACAGCGCCAGGTCTCGCCATCCGGTCATCGGCATGAGCGGGTCTCCTCAGGGGATCGGGGCATGACAAAAGCCCCGGCCGGGAACCCGGCCGGGGCGAGGGAGGGAAGAGGGAAACGAGCGGGCTACCGCGCGGTGGCCATCCGGCAGACCGGCGGCGGCACCGGCGGCATGGCCTTGCGCTGGACACGGGCCGAATGCCGCGTCGCGGCGTCGGCGATACCCAGGCGCAGGTCAGCCATCCAGCGAGCCGGCTCCACGTCGAACCAGACGCGGCGCCCGGATTCCGGGCACACCTGGGTACTGTCGGCGGCGACCACGTGACGGCGCAGACCGCCGTTCGACGGCCTGACCCACCGGTCGCAGCCGGGACAGACAATCGTCCGCGGCTCGCCCGGGTGCATCGAGATCTTGTTCGGCGGAAGCGCGCTCACCTGAAGCGGCGGGCGGCGCAGCAGATCACGAGCCATGAAGCCCTCCAAAATCGCTTACGTTCCCGGCCTCCCACGGAACAGCCATGAACGGCAGAACCGCGGAAGACCGGCAGCCAAGCGCTGCACATGCGTTGATGCACGCTCCCAGTTGCTTAAGCCAGGCCCGCCGCTCGAACGTCCAGGCACGACGGCTAGCAACCCCTTGCGTGCTGTTTAGTTATCAAGAGACCTTCCGCCGTGGTCGGCAACTACATGCCAGACCCTTATGCAGCAAGGTGCGGCGTGCTGCTAGCTTGAGCAGCTAGGTTGTTCAAGTCGTATATTTGCATAGCTTGGTTAACCATGTCAAGGGAGCCTGGCTAACCTACCTAGTTGAGGTGCCCAAGTGCCGCTACGCTGGCTGCATGGCACTAGACCCAGATGACCCCAGACCGCCGTTTCAGCAGGTGGCTACCGCACTGCGTGCGGCCATCCTCACCCGCAAGTTCAGTCCCGGTGATCAGCTGCCCTCGGGCAACGACCTGGCTCGCACCTACGGCGTGTCCCGCGGGACCGTTCAGGATGCCTTGCGGGTACTCAGAAGCGAAGGGTTGATTGTGTCGCGCCAGGGGAGCGGCGTGTACGTTCGCGAGCGCACGGAACGCCCGGTGGCTCTCCGGCCACACATCGAGCGAGCCTTCGAGCAAGGCAAGGTGACAATCGACTTCGCGGGATTCTCCGGCGAGACGCTACATGGCGCAATACAGGAGCCGCTCGACAAAATCCGTGCCGGACGCCTAACCCCGGAAAGTATACGAATTCGGCTTCTCGTGCCTGATCCTGATGTCCCATGGAGCATACCGTGCGACGCTGAAACCCTTGCCGATGATGTGTCGGTTCGGCAGCGCATGCAAGGAATTATGGAACGTCACACGCAAGCAATCGCAGATTCAGTGGCTGAACTTGGTGAACTCGGACTTGTTAGAGATGCGCTGACCGAAATAAGGGTGCACGGTAGCCCACTTCTTTTCAAGGCATACATCATCAACGGTGACGAGGTCTTCTTTGGCTTCTATCCCGTCGCTAAGCACTCAGTCCGCATAAAGGGGCAGTCTAAGGAGATTGTCGACCTTGCGGGGAAAGATGCAATCCTATTCCATCACGCAATCGATGGGGGGCCTGACTCTACTGACGCGCAGTACGTCGAACAAACGCAAAGGTGGTTCGACAGTATGTGGGAAACTGTAGCTCACGGTATTGAAGACTAATGGATTCAGCTCCATTCCAGAGCTTGTTGCTGGACTTTGACGGGCCAATATGTAGTGTTTTTGCCGGTTTTCCTGCTTGGAGGGTAGCCCAAGAGCTGCGCGAGTACCTGCAGTCGCGTGCGCCAGTTAATTGGATGAAAGAAAGCGATGATCCCCACGATATTCTGCGGGCAAGCGCCGAACTTGGGCAATCAGTTTCAGTGAGTGCGCACCGAAAGCTGGCTGCACTAGAGATGGAGGCCGTTAAATCCGCTACGCCAACCCCGTATGCGGCAGATGTGATCCGAGGCGCGCGAGCGGCTGGTATCCCACTTGCTGTGGTGAGCAATAATGCCGAGAGTGCTGTCATCGAGTATCTCTCCGCAACGGGTCTGATGAGGTACGTTGACTATGTCTCTGCTCGCGTGAGCGAGGACGTATCGCTCATGAAACCAAACCCTTATCTGGTCACGCGGGCTATTTTCGCTCTGAATGCAGCGAGTGTGATTTCCGCTCTGGTTGGCGATCAAACGTCAGACATAATCGCTGCTCATCGCGCCGGAATTAAAGCCATCGGATACGCAAACAAAAGTGGGAAACGGGAGAAGTTCGCCGAGGTGGCGGCGGACCTGGTGATTACTAGCATGGCGGAGCTCCTTTTACCGTAAACGGAAATACCGGTCTTTGCAGCATTCGCGGCAGGCCGCCCCGCGCAAGCTTGACGACAGGTTGATTAGGCTGCAACAGAATTCGGCGCCCCTAGCCCAACGTTTTAGTTCTTAATGGATGCGCGTGCGGCGTGCGATTACTTTTTACGGCGGCCTTCGTTGCTGTGCTGCCTGTTTTTCTGGGCGGTCTTCGATAGCTCACGATAAACGGGAAGCGCTGGGATTGCCTCGACTGTGTTCGCCAGCCTCTCAAGTCCATCGGCTCTTGGGCGGCCTGGAGTCAGTGAGTCAAGGTCACGGTTAGCCCAGATCAGGCAGTATGCGAGCAAGGATATATTTGATCTGTGCATTACTCGTTGCGGCTCATTGGCCGGATTTCCGCGGCTATCTATGTAGGAATTAATTCCTACTAGGCTTGGGTGAACAAAGCCGCTTTCAACTCCGTAGACGAAATAGAGTTCCAAGGCGCCTAGTTCTTTGCATACAGTCTTGAAGGTGCCGACCGCCTTTGCGTCGTCAATAGGCTTAATTTCTGCTTTGCGCATCTCCCGTTCGACCTCGGGAGGTAGGAACATCTCAGCTTCTTGCGCCAGTTTGACGTGTCGCTTGATGTTATTTGATTGGCTTGCCAGGATCGCTTTGACGGCGGCTTCTTTTCGCTCCACTATCCAGTGGAGCATGATGGTATATTCGAGGGCTACGCGTGCAATGATATGGGTCTCGTGCTCCATGTCATTGTCGATAAGCAGGAGCAAAGAGCGTCCTAGGCGATGAACTTGCGCGTAGAAACCCCAAGTGCACGCCAAGGCGTCACGTGATATCCCTGGAAGGCTGATGGGGGGCGACGTGTCGTTCTCGAAATCAGCCACCAGAACCTCTATGATATCCCGGTGTAGCTGATAATCGATTGCGCCGCTAACCATGTTGTGCTGTTCCTTTCTGGTGGAGGGATAATTCTGCAGTGCGTCGCCCTATAGACCGTAGGTAGTTGAGGAGCGTAAGCCCGTCCGTGCGAAGAATAAGCAATACCCCAATATCAACCTTGGCCCCGTGAACACCTTGGTTTGCCATCGTCAGTAGGTCCTGGAGCGAATTAGCGAAATTATTGGTAATGGCACCGTCTTTAGCAAGAGTCGAGATCATCATTCGAGCGTTTCTCTGTTCCCTGGCCGGCAAACCGGACTGTTCAGAAATTCTCTTCAATTCTCGCTCTATGTCGATTCGCCATCCCGCAAGAGCGAGGTTCGGGTCACCAATAGTCGTCCATATCGGTGTCCCGCCTGGGGCGGATCCGACTCCTTCTTGCGAGCGGGTTACCGCAGCGTCTACGGCAACGGGTTCAGGATTTGCTTCCCTTATGCTCTCTGCTGCTTCCGGAAGCACTGGCCTTATTGCATTTTCGACCTGTTCAGGAGTTATATCGGGAACGGAAAATGGGCCTATAGTGATGGCATACTTGCCGAGCATAACTCGCTGTGATATTGCAGCGAGGAAATATGCAGCCAATATCGAAATCGAAATTATGAGGAATGCCGTCTGTTGCTTGCCAAGTAGACTTAGCCAAATCGGAGGAACTACTGTATTTGTTGTTTTCTGCGTGGTTTGTGTTCGTTGCGTGACGCCGTGGGTTCCCTGTACCACTTGAACTGTCGACACCGTTGTCGTTGTACTGGACCCTGGTTTAGATGAGTGAGGGAGGAGGATTATCAGGAAAGTTGCAAGAGAGAGAAAGAAGACTGCAATTGAGATCCAATCCGCTCGGTGTCGATTGACCGGCTCAGTTGAAGTCTCGCTGCTCATTAGATGCCACCCGCCCCGATTGACTCCCGCAAGTCAGCGCTGATTTTAACGCTTGCAGTGGGCCCGTGCATCGTTAACACCCGCATCTGTGCAAGGTGCGAAGCATGATGCTGGGCAGCAGATCTGTCCTACGGCAACGGGGCGGTCTATCAGCCCGTCAGATGCCCGATTTGGGAGGTGACCGCACGGGCATGCAGTTAGCTTGGGGCCACGCTCCAACGCGGGCTCGCTGCAGTTGCAGTTCCTCCGTTTGGGCTTGCTCCTGATCCCGGCGGGTCTCACAGCATCTCCACATGCCGGTGGCTTGCTAAGGGGGATAGACCGCGGCAACTCGCCCGACGTCTTCAAGACGTCCTCTGAGATGCGCTGTTCCGAATACGTCCCGAAGCGAGTTGGGTGATCGGTTGCACCGCAGGTGAGAACGTGTTTGCGGAAGGTCTGTAAAACCGTCGGCTCAGCCTACGATGGTTCGAACCCATCACCTGCCACTCTATTTTTGCAGGTCAAAGCCGGTGTCACTAGTTAGTGGCACCGGCTTTTGCGTGTGGGTGCGAGCGGTTCGCGGACCGTCTGTGGGCCAGACTGGGTATCGGGCTGGCGTTCTAAGATTTGGCTTTGAGCTGGCTAAACGCTCGTCGATAGGGCTACCGGGATGGCCTGCGGTCGGCGCGATTTGTGGGCCGTCGGCGGGCCGAGCGGGGAAGTCACGGACGTACAGCGGACGGCGTCCACGGTCGTTGAGCGGTCGTCGCGCGGTCCGCGTAACCGCTGGCTTCCGCGTAATCGCGCGGTCGGCGCACACTGCTGGCTTTCTACGGACGGGCACGGACCAGGTCATGCGGAGGGCTCGAGTACCTGGTGGATCTGCTGGTTGAGGAGGTCGTCGTGGCCGTGGATGCAGTGGGTGTTGGCGGCGAGCAGGACGGCGACGCTGTTCCCGGCGCGGACGGCGATCTGAGGGTCTCCTCCGGCGTTCAGCCCCAGTGACAGGGCGGCTGGCGCAGGTCGCAGGCGCGGCGGGCGAGCCCGCTGGCGGCTAGCCCGGGGCTGAGGGCAAGGGGGCGGGCGGCGTGCCAGGCGGGTTGCTCGCCGACGACGCGTGAACCCGCAGCCGGCTCGCCCGTGCCGCAGCCGACGCGGCCCGCGAGCCCAGAGCCAACGCGGAGACGGCGATCAGCGCGGTGTAACGCGCCGTCAGCACGTGCTTTACGGGCCGCGTCAGGCCGCAAATGAAGCAGGAGCGCCAAGGCGATGAATCCCATTCCGGCCAGCGGCTGGATGAGGGCGAGCACGGCCGCAGCAGCGAACAGCGCCAGCGCGGTTCGCGACCGTCGGCGGCTGGCTCGGAGTTCTGTAGGTGAAAAATCCCGCGAGTTGCGCAGTACTTCGCGCTCGAACAGGTTGTAGGCGCCGTCGGTGACGACGCACAAACTAGTATATACAACGACAGGTGCACGGGCCAGTTCAGTCGCTGCTATCCAGCCCGTGGCGAAAGGCAGCAACGATACGAAGAACAGGTGGATGAAGTTGAGCCAGATCACGCGCAGCGTTGTCCGCTTGATGTACCCCATTAGAAAGTGATGGTTGATCCAGATAATAGCGACGAATACGTAGCTGACGAGATAGCTGACGGCGGTAGGCCACAAGGTGAGCAGGGCCCCTATCCCAGCAGACGCTGGCGGGTGGAGTTCTAGTACCGTGATCGTGATCACTACCGCGAAGACGCCATCGGTGTATCCGGCGATACGGCCGGGTGTGCTGAGCCGCTTCTCCTTGACCTCAGCTTTATCGCGCCTTGCTCGCCGTGCAGCCTGGGAACCGGTAATTCGAGCCTGCTCGCGAGGCGCTCCAACATTCAGCCTCCTGCTCATCGCCGCATTCCTCGGTCGCCTCCTATGATTCCGAGTGCGACCGGAGCCCGTGAAAGTCATTTCTCTAGATTTCTACTGCCTGGATCGATCGCCCGGCCGAGTGCGACGAGAGCGGCGTCCTTGATAGCCTCTGACTCTCGGTGCAGAGCGTCTTCGCCTTGTCGACTTCGCTGACGGGCAGGGTGGCAACCTGAAGCTTGTAGTCCATCACGGACCTGTCAGCTCGCGGTAGGCGGCAGCGTCCATCAGGGCCGCGAGTTGCTCGCCGAGGGTCGCGGGGCTGGTGTCGATCTCGAGCATCCAGCCCTGGCCGTAGGGGTCGGTGTTGACCAGGTCGGGGGCGTCGGCGAGGTCTTCGTTGCGGGCGCGGACGGTGCCGGTGACCGGGGTGACCAGGTCGTTGACGCTTTTGACGGATTCGATGTCGCCGCTGGGCTCCCCAGCGGCGATCTTCCCGCTCGGGGCGGGCAGGGTGACGGCGACGACGTCGCCGAGGGACTGCTGGGCGAAGTCGGTTACCCCGATCCGCACCAGTCCGGTGCCGGCGTCCGATCGGATCCATATGTGGTCCTGGCTGTATGCAAGCTCGGCGGGGATGCAGGTCATTGTTCCTCCGATTGAAGCGGGCCGGTCCCGATGCTCAGCTGGCACTGGTGACGGCGGTAGGTAGATCGCTGGGATCGGGCCGAGGGCCGGGCTGACGGCGGGCCAGCCCGGCTGGATCTCTTCCTTGTCCGCCATGACATTCCGCTCCTACATGTCTAGTACGAGGTCGGTTTTCGGCTGAGCGCAGCAGATGAGTACCTGGCCGTCGGCGGGGAGTTCGAGCGGTTCGGGGTCGTAGCGGTAGCCGCCCGAGAGCAGCGGGGTGATGCAGGTGTGGCAGACGCCGGCGCGGCAGGCCCAGCGGGTGGGCACGTCGCAGGCGTCGGCCAGGTCCAGGACGTTGCGCCAGCGGCGGCCGAATCCAGTGGTAATACCGCTCCGGGCGAAGGTGACCTGGGGCCCGCTTCCGCCTGGCCCGGGCGGCTGGTGCGGAGTCACCGGGGGGCGTCTGGTCAGCCCGGGGTTGATGGCCGCCAGCGCGGCGAATTGTTCGGTGCGGATGTTCGCTGCGCGGACGCCCAGCGCGGTCAGGGCGTCGCGCATGTCGGTCATGAAGGACGTCGGCCCGCAGATGTAAGCGGACGCAGCTGCGGGAATACCGAGCGTTGTCAGCTGGTCTCCGGTGAGCCGTCCGGCGGTGGCGTGCGCGCGGGGCCGTTCGTCTGCTGCGGCGGCGCTGTAGTAGATGTGCTCGCGGGCGTGAGGCAGTGACGCCAGGAGCTGGTGAGCCTCGGCGGCGAACGGATGCTCGGCGGGGCTGCGGGCCGCGTACAGCCACCACACCTCCCGTTCACTGCGGGTGGCGGCGAGCTGGTGCAGCATCGCCAGTACCGGTGTGACGCCGATTCCGGCGGCGGCGAGCAGCACCGGTCCGGCTCCGTCATCCAGGGTGAAGGCCCCGCGTGGGGAGGCGACCTCCAGCAGTTCCCCCGCTGCCAGGCGCTGGCTCAGCCAGCCGCTCGCTGCGCCGTGCGGCTCGTGCTTCACGCTTATCCGGTACGTGCTGGCCTCCGGCGCCGACGACAGTGAGTAAGAGCGCACGGGGGCCGGTGTCCCGGCGCCGGGCACCCGCAGCGTCAGGTACTGCCCTGCCCGGGCAGCCGGCAGCGGGCTGCCGTCAACGGCTGCGAGGTAGATGGAGCGGACAGTCGCGTCTTCCCGGGTGACCCGGGTAACCCGCAGCTTCTGGAACCCCGGCCAGGCCGGGGCCGGCGGCGGCGCCGGCCGGGCCAGCATGTCCCGGAACGACTGCTGCCAGCCGGGGCTGAGGGCCGGGATGCGAACCGCGGCCTGCAGCTGTCCCTGATCGGGTCCGGGCAGGTACAGCAGCGCGTCGGTGTCGGCGACCGACAGGGCGCCTGGCCCGGTGCGGGTCTTGATGATCGCGTCCCCGGCCTGGATGCGGCCTTCGGTGGTGACCCGCATGTAGAAGCCGGGCCGGTGGTGGGCGACCAGCAGGGCGGGCATCCGCGGCTCTCCCAGCCGGAGCCCGGCCCGATAGCAGGTGACGCGCGGCTGGGTGACCTCGAACTCCGCCTCCCCGATCTGGTACCGGTCACCGATGCACACCTGGTCGTCGGCCAGCCCGTCAACGGTCAGGTTCTCCCCGAGCATGCCATGGGTGATGTCGCCGCGGCCGAAGTGCTGCCGCCAGTGCCGGTAGGAATCCAGCTGGTAGACCAGCACCGCGCGCTGCTCGCCGCCGTGCCCGCCGAGATCCGCCTGCCCGTCTCCGTCCAGGTTCAGCCGGCGTGCCATCACCGGGCCGTCCGCGGGGCTTTTCCACGCGCCGGTGCGCACGGTCTTGCCTTGCCATGAGACGTCCCTGGGCAGGCCGACGTTCACCGAGATCAAAACCGGCGGCCGGGGGTCAGGCCCCGCCGGGCCCCTGACCCCGGTGGTCACCGGGTCTGGCCCCCGGCCCGCCGCGGTCACCGGGTCCTCCCGCGGGCGATCTCGCCGGTGCTCAGGTCGCGGTCGGCGCCGTGCGCGATAACGGCCTGCCCCGGCTCCGGGTGCAGCCGGGTGCCGTCCAGGCGCACCTCGACCCTGTCCGGCTCGAAGGACAGCATGCCAGATATACGCCCGGCTTCGGGCCAGGCGTCTTCGTATCCCCACACGGCTCCCTTGAGCCCGGAGATGTCCCAGTAGGAGCACATGTCCTTGTACGGGCAGAAGGTCTGGCCCTCCGCCGGGGTCAGGGCTGAGGTGTCCACGTCAGCGCGCGGGACGTACCATCGCGGGGCGAACCCCGACTCGTACAGTGCCAGCGGACGGGTGCTGTCGGCGATGACCCGCCCCTCGTGGCGGACGGTCAGGTGCAGGCTGGCCTGCCGGATGTCGATCCGGTGATAGGGGTCGGCGGCGTGCCCGACGACCCGTTCGTCTTCCTCGTAGAAGGCATCCATCGCGCGCCAGGCGAACGCCACCAGGCCATGCAGCACCCCGGCGTGGGCTGGCAGTTCGGTGTGCTGCCAGGCTGCCCGCGGGATACTCGTTGTCCCGGCCCGGACCGCGTACCACGATGTCGGGCCAAGGTCGCGATGGCGGGTGGCGTGCTCCATCGGCTCAAGCACCCCGGAGGCGACGGCGCTGGCCGGGAAGTAGGCCACCGGGTAGCGTCCCGGTTCGTGCAGCAGCACCACATCCTCACTATCGGCGATCCACTCGCCGGCGAATCTCACCCGCATGCGCCGGCGCAGCCTCTCGGCAAACAGCAGCCGCTCCGGAAGCGGGTCAGGGACGAGGAAATGCCCAACAGCGCCGGGCGCGAGCGGTCCTTGTTGCCAGGCTAGGCCCATGGTCTTACTTCCCCTCCGTTAGACGAATCCGGAGAACAGGGTCCGGCCGACTCTGCTGGGGCGAGCCCCCCCGACCTGCCCGAGAAGGCTCGTCGGGGGTGAGGCGGAGGCTGCCGCCTGGGTACCCGGGTAGACGTTCATGCCTTCCCCTGGTGCACGTGATCACGGTCAGGCCCGCTGGCGAGCGCCAGACGTTTTCCGTCCATGACGTATCCCATGATCTGCGAGGTGGCCGGGCGCCAATCGGCGCGGCTGCTGATTTGTCGGAGCTGGCTGGGTGAGCTCGGCTGCATGGTCGGCGGCGTTGACGTCGTAGAGGCAGCCGAGGGCTTCCTGAGGATGGGTTCAGGCGGGCGAGGTGTCGGCTCATCAGCGGCGCCCCGCCCGCATGGCAGGCCGTGATGGTCAGGGGGCCACGATTCCCTCGGCGCCGCTGCCGTTGGACACGGTGACGCTGCCGATCTTGGTCAGGGATCCGGCGGCGGCGACGTCGTACTCGTCGACGATCCCCGGGCCGGCTTGTACGTAAAGGAACCGGCCGTCAGGGGTGGCTGAGGCGTCTATGGTCGCCTGGTCGGTGGCGGTCTGGCCTAGCAGGGTCAGCTGGCCGCTGGCGCTGGCGGAGTAGCCGCTTTCGGTGGCGCTCCCGGCGTTGGAGGCGAACAGGAGGCTGCCGTCGGACGCGACCCAGCAGGTGGCGGCCTGGCCGGTGGGGACTGCGTCGATCAGGGCGATGGTCCCGTCCGGGTTCAGGGCGTAGGCGGCTAGTGCGTTGATGCCGGTCTCGGCGACCACGAGGTGCCCGGCGGGGTCGAAGGTGACGCCGAAGGGAACCGTGCCCGGCTCGGAGTTGACCACGGGGCTCGCCGACAGGCTGCCGTCGAAGCCGATGCGGAAGACGTCGATGTCGTTGCCGTTGGCCTTGGTGGTCACGATCAGCTGCGAGCCGTCGGGAGAGAACGCGACCTGGCCCGGGGTGTGCGTGAACTGCGGAATGGCCGTCGGGTCGAGGCCGAGCGGCCGGTTGGACCCCGGAACTGGGAACAGGCGGCCAAACAAGATCCGGTAGCCCTGGACGGATCCGCCGTTCTCCGCGTTCAGGACGTAGACCAGGTCGCCGTGCACCGCCACGCTCACGGGGAAGGTGCCGCCCGAGCCGATGACCTGGTGCAGGCTCAGCCGGTCCCCGCGGATTCCGAACACCGACACGTTGCTGCTGCCCGCGTTCACGGCGACCACCAGGCCGTCCCGCGGGTCGTAGCCCAGCGAGCCCTGCGAGGACAGATGGTCGGCTGCGGATCCGGCTGTCTGGCCGCCGAGTCCGCCGGTTGCGTAGGCGCCGGCCTGGCTCAGCCTGCCGTCGCCGGCTCGGTCGTAGACGACCACCTGGTTGCCCGCCGTGCTGTCGGTCTGCACGAGGACGACACGGCCGGCGCCCCCGAGAAGGTGGTGAGGCACGGCAGCGGCGTCGGCTGGCGCCGTGACAGCGAGAGCGGCAGCGCCGACGAGCGCCGCCGCGCCTAGCATTGCGGTTGCCCGTGTCCCGGCCATGCCGCGGCGAGTCAGGATTTTCATGCGTTCTCCTTGTCTGGATGTTGACCAAGCGCTACCGGCTGGCGCACGATGCGGGGTTGACATGAATTGACCGTTGCGCGCCTGTGGCTGCCGAAGGCAGGGCGCGACGGCTCATGTCCGATCTCCGTGCAAACGGGGTGCGCAGGCTTTTCACCGTCAGCGAGCACATTGCTCTTGGGCTGGGTGATCGGTCATCACCCGGCCGGGCCCACTCACCCGGGTGATCTGCCGGAGTAGGGCCGATCTGCGGACTCGGCTACGTGCGAGGCCCGTGCTGCCGACTCACTAGCAAAGGGGCGTCCCGGCGCCCGTGGCCGCAGTGGGGCAGGCCGAGCCAGAATCAGATTGCGATGAAGCGCGCAGAGGGGGCCCGGCGCGGCCGGCGCGCAATCGGCTGATGCTCGCTCTGGCCGACAACGCCGGGCTGCGGCGCGAGGAGCTGTGCTCGCTGCGCGCCCACGACGTTTACCCGGCGCACCGCACCGTGCGGGTCCGGGCGGAGACGGCGAAGAGCCGACTTGGGCACATTGTCCCGCTCGGTCCCGGCCGGGGTCCTGCTATCGCGGACCTGCCGCTCGAGGCAATCGGGTATCCGCGGGGGAACGACTCGACCTAGAAGGCTGCTGAAGATCTTGGCTGGTTATGGACGGGTTGGCTTCGGCCGGTCATGGTTGAGGTATGCAGGGTGAGCGGTCTGGGGAACTGGCCGGGCCGGATGTGTGGGAGACGTGCCGGGAGCTGATCCCGGCCGGGAGCGTGTTCGCGTTCCCGGCGGAGTACCGCGATGCGCTGTTCCCGGCGGTTATGTTCGCGGACATGTACCCGTCGCGGAACGGACGGCCGTCTGTGCCGCCGCAGGTGCTGGCGGTGACGGTCGTCCTGCAGGCGCTGCATAACCTGCCGGATCATGACGCGGCACTGTCGCTGCGGTGTGACCTGCGGTGGAAGGCCGCCTGCGGGCTGGGACTGCTCGATCCCGGCTTTCACCCGTCGCTGCTGACCTGCTTCCGGCGGCGGCTGGCGCGCTCGGGTGACTCGGCCCGGCTGTTCTCGAAGGTCAAGGAGGTCGTGGCGACTACCGGGGCGCTGGCCGGGAAGCACCGGCGGGCGCTGGATTCCACGGTCCTGGACGACGCGGTGGCGACCCAGGACACGGTCACCCAGCTGGTGGCCGCGGTCCGCCGGGTGATCCGCGAGGTTCCCGGTGCCGGGGAGGCTGCCGCGGCCGCGTGCAGCGCTCACGATTACCGGGACCCGGGAAAGCCGAGGATCGCCTGGGATGATGAGGAAGCACGGGCGGCGCTGGTCAGTGCCCTGGTCAACGACGCGCTGAGCCTGCTGGGCCGGCTGCCTGCCCAGCCGGAGGGCCCGGCCGCGGACGCGCTCGGGCTGCTGGCCCTGGTCGCCGGGCAGGACGTCGAACCGGCCGCAGGCTCGGACGGGACCGACGGCCGGTGGCGGATCGCCCGCCGCACCGCCCCGGACCGGATGGTGTCCGTCACCGACCCGGACGCCCGGCACATCCACAAGAACCGGGCCCGCTACCAGGACGGGTTCAAGGCCCACGCGGACTTCGAACCCGAGACCGGCCTGTTCACCGCCGTCGCGCTGACCCGCGGCAGCGGGCCCGGCAGCCACGATGCCGCGGCCGCCCCGGCCTGCTGGCCGGCGAGGAAGGGACGCTGACCGTGCTGGGCGATGCCGCCTACGGCACCGGCGAACTGCGCGCGCACCTGCGCGATGCGGGCCACACGGCGGTGATCAAGCCGCCCCCGCTGCAGCCCGCCGTCCCCGGCGGCTTCACCGGCGACGACTTCACCGTTGACCAGCAGGTCGGCACTTTCACCTGCCCGGCCGGACACACCGTCCGCCTGGGCCGCCCGCACGCCGACGGCACCCGCCTGGCCCAGTTCAAGGCCCGGTGCGCCGCCTGCCCGCTGCGCCCGCGCTGCACCAGCTCCAAAACCGGGCGGGTCCTGTCCGTCCACCCCCAGCACGCCCTGCTGGCCGCCGCCCGCCGCGCCGCCGCCGGCCCGGCCTGGAAAGACGAGTACCGCCGCTGGCGGCCGCCCGTCGAACGGGCCATCGCCTGGCTGACCGCCAGAGGCAGCCGCCGCGTCCCCTACAGGGGCATCCCCAAGAACAACGCCTGGCTCGCCAACCGGGCCGCCGCCCTCAACCTCCGCCGCCTGGTCAACCTCGGACTCACCCGCACCGCCGACAGCACCTGGGCACTCGCGTAACCTCCCGGCCCGGGTCCCCGGCCACCCGCCGGCGCGCATCTCCTGACCACCCGCACCGCCATTTCCAGGCCCGCGCCGTCCACCACGATCTTCAGCAGCCTTCTAGGCGCCCGAGTCGCGGTCACAAGTCCCCGGGCCGCAAGGTGCGGCTGAAGGCCAGCCCATCCCTTCCTGTGGTCGGCGGTGGTCACGTGGATGACGGGTCGACCGCGGCCAGGAACCTGACAGGATCGATGTACTGCCGAAACTCCACGATTTGATGGTCTCGTGTCACCCATACATGAGCGAACGGAACCTCTAGTCTGACGCCGGTCTTTCGTCACCTCCCTGTGGCCGTGCCCAAGACGACGATCGAGTCGCCGTAGACGAGCATCTCGTGCCGTTCCATTGCCAGGTCCTCGACGTCGCCGATCTGGCGCGAAAGAACGCCCTCAGCGATCTCAGCCGCCCCCTGGTAGGGCCTGCCGTCCGGCCGGGCGTAGGGTCCGCCAGGCATCTCGTACCACGCCATCTCGGGAGCGAGTACGGCAAGAGCTCGTGGGCCATCCTCTGCCAGCAGCGCTTCGTAGAACGCGCTGACCACGGCGGCCGCGCCCTCATCAGCGTGCTCGGCGCGCGGAAGTTGCGACTCCTTGCCAGAACGATCGGGGATGTTCTGACACGGGTCCGATGAAGATCGTTCTTCAGCCATTCCGCTCCTGGGAAAATCGATGCGCTTTTGGTCATCTCGCTGCGTTTTGATCAGACTGGACCGTCCCCGGGATCTTCTTCCACGCTTATCAGTTCCAAGCCGAGGTCCCGAAGTCGGTCAAGAACGCCGTATAGGTGGGCCTGATCATGGACCTCGCCGACGAGAGCGCTTTGTTCGCTGCCCGGTTCCACGGCAAACCCCTCGAATGCGGACGCAAGGCGTCCGGTGAGACGCCCTCGGACTGCGATCCTGTACCTGGTCGGATCCACGTGACCCCCTGTCTCTCATCGGTCGGCGCCCATCTTGAGCCCAAGCCGCTCACCCGGGCGACCGAGTCCACCTGGGTGAGCAGTTAGCAGGTAACGGTGCTCCTGGAACAGCTGGTTGTTCTGTCCGCGGGCCGCGGCGGAGGACGCGGAGCTACGCTCACCTGATCCCCTGGGGTCGCCTCGGACGGCGCTGCCGCTGCGCGCTATGCCGCCGGGGAGCCGCCGAAGTTGGCAACGAGGAAATGGCGCGTCAGATCGGCGATCTGGTCGGCCCGCTCTTCGAGGGCGAAGTGGCCTGCGTCGAGCAGGTGCACCTCTGCCGCGGGCACGTCGCGTTCGTAGGCTGCGGCCTCCGCGGCCTCGAAGGACGGGTCGTAGCGGCCCCAGGTCACCAGCAGCGGTGGCTGGTGAGCCCGCAGCCACGCCTGCCATGCGGGGTAGCTCGCGACGTTGGTCTGGTAGTCGAAGAACAGGTCTGTCTGGATGTCGGCTTGGCCGGGACGCGACAGGAACGCGAGCTCGTCGGTCCATAGGTCCGGGTCGTATTTCTCTGGCGCGGGGCTCTTTCCGATGTGGCGCAGGCGGGTTGCGGCGGGCGAGAGGAAGTTTTCGCGTAGCGCCGTCTCGTGTTCGGCGCGGTGAGCCCAGAATTGGCGGCGGGCTGCCCACAACGGCCCCAGCCCGTCTTCGTGGGCGACGGCGTTCTGCACGATGAGCGCCTGGACCTGCTCGGGGTGCGCGAGCGCCAGCCTGAACCCGATCGGTCCGCCGTAGTCCTGCAGGAACAGGACGTAGCGCGTGATACCGAGCTTCCTGGTGAAGCCGTCGATGACCTCGGCGAGGTGATCGAAGGTGTAGGCGAACCCAGCGGGGTCTGGCGTGTCGCTGTGTCCGAACCCGGGATAGTCTGGCGCGACCAGGTGGAAGGCATCTCCCAGCCGCGTTAGCAGCGGCTCCCACATGCGTGAGGATGACGGGAAGCCGTGCAGCAGCAGGATGACTGGTGCATCGGCGGGGCCGGCCTGGCGGTAGAAGATGTCGACTCCATCGACTTCAATCGTCCGGTACGTCGTCACAATGTGTCTCCTCTTCTTTTGGCGACCCGCTGGCCGGGCGGGTCAGATGGTCAGGCGGTGGCGTGGCCGAGCGCGGCGACGACGGCGGCGAGCCCGGCGCCGATCGCGAAGGTGACTTCCAGGCCGGTGGACGGGCGGAGGCCGGCCAGCAGGGTGCCGAACAGGGCGACGCCCAGGACGCTGCCGGTCTGCCGGAAAGCGGTGAAGGCGCCGGACGCGATCCCGGACTGGGCCGGGGCCACGCTGCCGAGCAGGGCGGCGGTGACGGCGGTGACGAACAGGCCGATGCCGACTCCGGTCACTGACAGGCCCGCGATCAGGGCCGGGACCAGCGCGTCGGCACGGGCGGCCACCAGGCCCAGCATGGCCAGGCAGCCGGCTCCCATGAGCAAGGCCCCCGCCCAGGCCACCGGGCGGGTCCCCCGCGCGGGCAGGATCCGCCCGGCGACCAGGTTGCTGAGGACGATCAGGGCGGTGACCGGCAGGAACGCCAGGCCCGTGGCAAGCGGCGACAGCCCCTGCTGGTCCTGCAGGAACAGGCTGAAGGCGAAGATCAGGCCGAAGAAGACCAGGTTGACCAGAAGCCCGGCGGAGGTGGCGATGCTGAACGCGCGCATGCGGAACAGCGACAGCGGAAGCATCGGGCGCTTCCGGGCGTGCTCGATCACGATGAATGCGGCCCCGGCCGCCGCCGCGAGCGCGTAGCCCCCGTACACAAGCGGCAGGCGGCTGCCGCCCGAGCCGGCCTCGATGGTGGCCCCAGCCAGGGCGGTGAGGGCGATGATGGCGGTGACCTGCCCGGGCAGGTCGGCGCCCCGGCCAGGGGCTGCCATGGTCTCGGTCGCGTACCGGCGGGTGAGCCACCAGCCGAGGGCGCCCAGCGGCAGGTTGATGAAGAAGATCGACCGCCACCCCACCGCGGCGATCAGCACACCGCCGATCAGCGGCCCGGCGGCCAGGGTCGCCGCGCCGCCCGCCGTCCACACGCTGACCGCGCGGGCCCGCCCGGCGGCGTCGGGGTAGGTGTGGTTGATCAGCGCCAGCGAGGACGCCCCGAGCGCCGCCGCGCCGGCGCCCTGCACGGCGCGGGCCGCGATCAGCTCGCCGATGGCCGGGACCAGGCCGCAGGCCGCCGAGGCCAGGGTGAACACGGCGAATCCTGCCATCAGCAGGCGCTTGTGACCGAACCGGTCCCCCAGCGCCCCGGCCGACAAGATCAGCGCCGCGAACACCAGCGTGTAGGCGTCGATGACCCATTGCACGCCGCTCACGCCGCCGCCGAGCGCGGCCCCGATCTGCTTGACCGCGACGTTCACCACGCTGACGTCCAGGTTGATCACCCCGAAGCCCAGGGTTGCGGCGACGAGAACCATGCCGTGGCGTGGCGCCGCGCCGTTCTCGCTGCCGGGAGCCGCCAGGTCCGACGGTTGCGTCATTATTCTTGCCCTCCCGGGCACGGGCTGCGGGCCTTGCCGTGCTTGATGCTGGTCAGCTACTGATAAAGGTGTCATGGAGCAGGTTGCCGGTGAGCTGGGCGATTTGGTCGGCTTCCTCTTCCAGGGCGAAGTGTCCGGTGTCAAGGAGCACGATCTTTGCGTCGGGGACGTCTTTCCGGTAGGCCTCAGCACCCGGGGGTATGAAGAACGGATCGTTCTTGCCCCAGGCGGCGAGCAGTCCGGGCTGGCGCCGCCGTAGCCAGGCTTGCCAGTCGGGGTAACGGCCGGGGTTGTTCTGGTAGTCCCACAGCAGTGCCTTCATGTATCCGGCGCGGCCCGGGAGGTCCAGGACGGCCTGGTCGGCGATTGCCTGCTCGGGGTCGATGTGCTCGGGATCGCGGGCGCCGGCCTGCCACTGGAGCCGGGTGCCTGCGAGGCTGACGAACCCGTCGACGGCCGCCTGCGCGGCCGAGCGGTCCTGCCACCAGTCGGCAAGGGCCCGGACGCCGGGGCCGAACCCGTCGCTGTAGGCGTTGCCGTTCTGGGTGACGATGGCACGGACTCGCTGGTCGTGCTCCAGGGCTATGCGGAACCCGACGGGTGAGCCGAAATCGAACATGTAGACGGCGTAGTCGTCGATGCCGAGCTGGTCAATGACCTTGCCGGTGATCTCCGCGAGGCGGTCGAAGGTCGGGCTCTCCGGGAGCGGATCGGAGCTGCCGAACCCGGGGTAATCGATGGCGACGGCGTGCCAGTCGCGGGCGAGGCGGTCGATAAGCCGCACGTAGGCGCGCGTGCTCGACGGGTACCCGGGGAGCAGGACGATGCTCGGCCTGGCGGGGTCGCCGGCTTCGCGGACGAACACCCCGAGCCCTTCGACGGTGATCGTGCGGTGACGGATGGCAGGCATCGCCAGTTCCCTTCACTTGTACGGGCAGTTGCGAGGGCTGCTGACGGTCAGAAGTGGCTGCCGGCCTCGGCGGCGCGCTGCAGGGCGGCGATCTTGTCGGTGTCGCGGGTGGCGCTGAGCACGTTGGGCTGCCAGCGGACCTCGGTGACATCGGTGAAGCCGGCGAAGCGCAGCCAGTCGTTGAAGAACGTGGCGTGGAAGTCGTTCCCGTACGCCAGGGACGCGCCGGGCTGGTAGACCCCGCTGGTGTAGACCACGGCGGCTTTCTTGCTGCGGATCAGGCCGCTGTAGCCGGCGTCGGGGGTGAAGCCGAACACCCAGCCGGGCTGGGTAATGATGTCGATCCACTGCTTGAGGACGTACGGCACGCCGGCGTTCCACATGGGCACCGAGAACAGATAGGCGTCCGCTGCTGCGAAGCGGTCGAACGTGCTGCGGGCGGTGTCCCACTCGCCCTGCTGCTCGGGGCTGGGGTGGCCGCCCCCGAAGACGGCCAGCTTGGCTTCAGCCGCGAGACGGCCGAACTCCGGGAGCTTCCCGTCGAACAGGTCAAGCTCCTCCACGGCCACCTCGGGGTGCGCCCGCAGGTGGGCGTCCAGGAACGCGTCCGCAAGGGCGCGGCTTTCGCTCGATGCACCCCGCGGGCTGGCGGAGACGTGCAGCAATGTGCTCATGTGACGGACCTCTCTGATATATCGGCGTAACAGTTAAATGACTGAAAAGCGACTGCGGTAACTGTCGTGCTTCCTGGTTGCGGGGCGTCCTCCCGGATGCGGGCGCGGGGCCGCGGTGAGCCGCCACCGGCCGCGATCCGGTACCTGGCCGGCTTCACGTGCCCCGCGGTGCCTTGCCGGCTGCTGCCCAGCATGGGCCCGACCCGGATGAGCAGTGATCACCCATGCGGCCGATCTCACCCGGGTGAGGAGCGTCCCCGGCGCGGATCGCCCTGCAGCCAGCGGCATCTGGCCGCTGCTCGGCGCAGGCCAGGGGGCTATGATTGGCCAGCGCTGCGGTGCAGCGTGATTCGCGCGTGCCGGGAGGACGCCATCTCCACGTCCTACACGAATGGGCCAGCCGAGCCGGCCGGGGGGCCGCTCGTCGCTACGAAGCTGCACATTCCGGTGCTGCCGGCCGACCGGGTCTCGCGCCCGGGCCTGGTCGCGGAGCTGAGAGATGGCTCACGGGCGCGGCTGATCCTTGTCTCGGCGCCGGCGGGCGCGGGCAAGACGACCGTGCTGGCGAGCTGGCGGGCCAATCCCGCCGAGCAGCGCCCGTTCGCCTGGCTGTCGCTAGATAGCCGGGACAACGATCCGGTTCGCTTCTGGAACTACGTGCTGGCGGCAGTGCGCACCGTCGCGCCCGACGCGGGTGCCGGGGTGGACGACGCGCTGCGGTCAGCTGGCGGGGATGTGACCGACCTGGCGTTGCCGCTGCTAGTCAACGCGCTCACCTGCTTGCCGGCCCCGATCGTGCTGGTGCTCGATGACTACCACGTGATCACCAGCGCCGATGTGCATCAGTCGATGGCGTTCCTCATCGACCACCTCCCCCGGACGGTGCAGGTGGCGCTGGCCGGGCGTAGCGACCCCCCGCTGGGGCTGGCGCGGCTGCGGGCCAGCGCTGAGCTGCTGGAGATACGGGGGGCAGACCTGCGGCTGAGCGCGGAGGAGGCGACGGCGTTGCTCAACGGGTCGCTGCAGCTGGGCCTGCCGCCCGAGCAGGTTCGCGTTCTGCGGGAGCGCACGGAAGGATGGGCCGCGGGGCTGCAGCTGGTCGGCCTGTCGCTGCGGGGCCGCGAGGACCGGGGGCGATACATTGCCTCCTTCGCCGGCGATGATCGCCAGATCGTCGATTACCTGGCGGCCGAGGTCCTGGGCCGCCAGAGCCCGGCCGTCCAGGATTTCCTGCTGCGCACCTCGATCGTGGCGCGCCTCACCGGCCCGCTGTGCGATGCGCTGCTGGACACAGCCAACTCCGCACGCCAGCTCGTCGAGCTGGAGCGCGCCAACTTGTTTACGATTCCGCTCGATGAGCGCCGTCAGTGGTACCGCTACCATCACCTGTTCGGTGACCTGCTGGCCCACGAGCTCTCCCTGGCGCTGCCCGGTGAGGTTGCGGCGCTGCACCGCCGGGCGTATGAGTGGCATCTGCGGGAAGGGCTGGTGGCCGAGGCGATCACCCACGCGATCGCCGCCGGCGATCACCACGAGGCCGCCGAGCTGATCGCTGCTAACTGGCTCGACTTTGTCAACCGCGGAGAGCTCGTGACGGTCGAGGCCTGGACCGGGGGCCTGCCGGACAAGGCGATTGATCCGCGAATGTGCCTGGCCCGAGCCTGGATGCTGCTAGTTCTGGGACGTCCCGGCGAGGTGGAGGCGGAGGTCCGCTCGGCCGAGCGGGGGAAGCTGCCGGGGCCGCTGGCTGACGGATCGAGTTCGGTCGAGTCAAGCGCCGCGATGGTCAGGACCTCGGCGCGGCTGATGCTCGGCGACGTGGGCGCGGCGGCGCAGACCGCGGCGGCTGCCTTGCAACTCGAACCCGACCCCGCAGCTCCGTGGCGGCCGCAGGTAACCAACGCCCTCGGCATGACCGCGTTCTGGTCCGGAGCCGCCGAGGAGGCCGAGGCCGCGTTCTCAGAGACCGTGTCGGCCAGCGAGCTCGCCGGCTCCTACGCGGCGGAGATCTACGCCCTTGGCTATCTGGCGATGATCTCCGCCCAGCGCGCGCGCCTGGCCGAGGCCGGCCGGAGGGTGAGCATGGCGCGCACGCTGGCCAACCGCCAGGCCCTCGCCGAGCACTGGCTTACGATAATGATCGACTACGCCGCCGGCGAGCTGGCTCGCTCCCGCGGAGACCTCCAGGGAGCCCGGGCCGAGGTCGAGCGCGGGCTCAGCATCGCCCGGCGGTGGGGACTGCGGCTGGACACCGCGTACGGGCTGCTGGCCCTGTCACGGATCGCCCTGGCGGCCGGCGAGGAAGCAGAGGCCCGGGAACTGCGCGCCCGGGCGCAGCGCCAGCTCGCCGCCTGCCCCGATCCCGGCTTCCTGCGCGGGTGGGCCAGAGCCGAAGACACAGCGGATCCAGGGACCCCGCCGGCCGCAGCCGACGGCTTCGATGAGCTCTCCGAGCGCGAGCTGACCGTGCTGCGCCTGCTGTCCTCGCGTCTCTCGCTGCGAGAGATCGGCAACGAGCTGTACGTATCGCTGAACACGATCAAAACCCACACCCGCAACGTCTACGCCAAGCTCCGCGTGAGCAGCCGCCAGCAGGCCGTGATCCGAGCTCGCGAGCTCGGCCTGCTCGGGCGCTCCGGAGCCGTCCGGCACTGACATGCCACCAGGCAGAGGCCTTGGGCGCTGCGCTTGCCCACGGCGAAGGCCTCCTGCCCAGCTGAATTCGAAGTCGGACGCCCCGGCAGCTCACCCGGGTGAGCGCGCCCGCCCGGGCGATAACCGATCGCCCGGGGCCGGGCGAGGCTAGCCGGATGCCGGTTCGCCTGGCCTGTGGCAGTCGGCGCACGTCTCGCTGCCGAGTGAGGAGAAAAATGAGAGTCTCGAATTCCCCGGGTAAGCTACCGTGGCCCGCGACGCTCGCGAACATGGTAACTGCCGCCCTGGGCCGCCCGGTCCGCGCCGTGCTCTTCGCGGCCCGCACCAGGCCCGGCCCAGCGGTGGTCACCCTCGCGCCAGCCGCCGTAGCGGCGATCCCTGCGTCCGTGTCCGCGGGCATGGGCCGCGCTCAGGCCGATCTTCGAGGGCACCCTCGGCGCGCGAATCGACAGCGACAGGACCAGGCTCCCCATGATCGGGCTGGTCAGCACTGAGGTCAACAGCTCGCTGATCGACAGCTTCACAGTGCTGCCGGACGGCCTCCTCGAGACGGCACCAGGCTCGCTGTTCAAGGCGCAGGGCGTAGGCCCGTTCGCCAGCGGGTTCCGGCCCACCACCCCCAGCCAGCTGTTCGTCACCAGCGCCCACAACGGCACCGGCGACACCGAGCAGGCATCCTGAAGTGCCAGGTCAGGGCGGGAATCCGGGTAAGAGCGGTCGCGTGACCGCTCCCGCCGGCCCCGTCCGTGGCCTTTTCCGCCCCCGTCCGTGAGCTGGTCCGTGGCCGTCCGTGAGCCAGCCTGCGACAGTCTGTCGACCGCGCGGACCCCGAAGCCCTGCACCCACGGACGCATAGCGGACGGCGGCGGACCCAAATCACGCCTCGGAGCGAATAACCGCAGGTCAGTGGCATAAGCCTCGAACAGGAGGATAGGGCGGTAAAACCGTCGGCTCAGCCTCAATGCCAGGAGTTTAAGGGGGCGTGGCTGCCTGGCTGGTGGCGCGTTGCTGCTGGTCATGATGTTGCCGGGTGGTTGTTTCTGGTGGGGTGATGGCGAGGGTGTACTGGGCGGCCTGTGGTAGTGGCTGGGGCTTGCCGTTTCTGGCGGGGTAGGGGCGGGTGGGGTCGGCGAGGGCGCGGGCGCAGGTGCGGGGTGGCCGGCCTGGGAGGGGGCTTGCGAGGATCTCGTTTCCGGCGCTGGCCGGGGTGGCGGTCGGGCTGGCGAGGGTGCGGCGGGCGGCGTGCAGGGCGGTGGTGAAGGACAGCCGGCCGGGGTCGGTGCCGGCGGCGGCGTGGCAGATGAGGGCACGGATGGCCTGGTAGGTGATGAGAAGGGCCCAGGCTTCCTGGCGGGCGAGGCCGGGGGTGCGGGAGCGCAGGATGCGGGCGTCGGCGAGGTAGGACTTGGCCTCGCGGTAGGCAGACTCGATTCCCCAGCGGCGGGCGTACGCGGCGGCGAGGTCAGCTGCGGGGTAGCGGCGGTGGTCCAGGAGGGTGGTGACGGCGCGGTACCGCTCGGTGCGGGCGGTGCCGTCCTCGCAGGTGAGGGTGATGAGGAACTCGATGACGCGGACGGTGACGTCGCCGGTTAGCGGGCCCTGCTCCTGGGGGAGGCGGGAGCCGCGGCTGCGCCGGCTGGCGTTGCGCATGTTCCGCAGGTGGGCCTCGCGGGTGCCGTTGACCACGGACAGCCAGGACCCGTCGGGCAGCGGCTGCCGGACGGGGAGGCGGATGCCGGACTTGACGCGCCGCAGCAGGTGGGCGCGGGTCGCGGCGCAGGCCTGCCACAGGGCGATGGACCAGAAGCCGCGGTCGGCGAGCAGCAGCATGCCCGGGCCCAGGCACCCGGTGAGCGTGGCGGCGAGTTTCTGCTCGCCGTCGGCCAGGGGGCCGATGGCCGCCCCGAGGAGGGCGCGGGTGCCGCAGGCGATCAGGGCGACAAGCCGCATCTGCGGGTAGTGCCCCTCCCCGGGCGGCGCCTTCCCGCCCTTCCCGTCCTTCCCGTTCTTCGCGCCGGCGGGGACCTTCCTCCCGCCGCCGTGGCGGGGCCGGCCGAACGCCGCGACGTTCTGCGGGGTGGCCGGGACCTTGAGGGTGGTCCCCGTCCCAGGCCGCCACGAGCAGCCCGCCCACTGTCGCCCACGGGTCGCGGGACGGCAGGAGCACCCCGGTGACCCGGTGGAACAGCAGTTCCAGCGGCCTTTCCCCGAGCCTGCGCCGGGCAGCGGTCAGCGCCGTCGTGGCCGGCATCGCCAGCCCGGCGGCGCCGTCCCCGGCAAGAGACCGCAGCGCGTCCTGGTACGGCAGGCGCGCCAGCAGGCACAGCGCCAGCGTGAAGCAGACAGCCAGCCACGGCGGCAGCAGCCGGTCACGCCGCCGCGGCACCTTCTCCCCGGCAGCCGCCAGCGCGGCATCCCGCTCGGCCGCCGCCTCTCGCGCGACCTCGTCGGCCAGCGCCGGCCGCACGAACCAGGACAAGACCCCGCACCCGCCCGGCGGCCGGGCAGCGGGCATGACAGCATGAGCACCCAACGAGGCTCCTTGCAGGGACAGAACGGTGTGGTAATCGCCTGTCCTAGCGGGAGCCTCGTTCCATGTCACGCACCCACGCCACCCCAGTCACAAACCGTTACAAAACGACCCGCCGCTTAAGTTCCTGGAATTGGGCTCAGCCGACGATGGTTCGAACCATCACCTGCCTCCATCTGCGAAGACGGCCCGTTAGCTGCGAATTCTCGCGCTAGCGGGCCGTTTTCTTCTGTGTTCTACCGTGTGTCACCTTGTAGCGCCGTAGACCCCTGTGGGCCGGCCGGGAGACCTTCGCGGCAGGCATCTTCGCGCCTGACGGGCTGTTCTCCTACGAGATATTCAGCCAGTCGTACTGGACGAACCAGAACCCGCCGAAGCCGGCCAACCGGCCGCAGGCGAGCCTGCAGCCGATGAAGTGGGACCCGATGCTCCCGCCAAAGAGCACGAAGGCCACTGCTCCGGGAACCTCTCGGTAACAGCCGAAAGTTCAAGGGATCGGCCATACCGGGCTGGCCGGGACGCCTCGCGCGGGCGTCCCGGCCAGGCGCTCGTGTTCGCACAGGCGGGGCGGATTGGCGCTAGCGCTTGTCTTCCAGGTACTCCCATAGCGCCGTGACCGTGTGGTCGGACGCCGACGCGATCGTCAGGCACTCGTCCAGCGCGTCGGCCACGTTGAACTCCCGGCCGTGGCCGAATGCCTTGAGGTTGGGCGCATGTTCGGATAGGTCGCCCCACCAGCGCGCGATGGTCTGCGCCACGGTGTCGGACAGCGGCGAACCGAGTTTCTCCCATTGCGCCACCTCGAGCCGGACTTCTGCGCTGGTAGTCGGTCGGGCCGTAGTGATCACCACCGGATGCGGTCCTCTCGTTTCTGTCCGTGGGCGGGAAAGCGCCCGAAGCCCGCTGCCATCCTGGCGATCGTGGCTCCGGACGATCCTCGAAGATCGCGTGAGTTCGGCGTCAATCCGAGATCGTTCAGCGGTGGCGCGGTAGCCGGGGTCGTCGACCGTGGGTCAGCGGGAGGCGTGTGCGCCGGTCATGAGGGCGGCCAGGTCGTCGGGGTGCAGGAACGACGGGGGCGGGGGCGGGCCCCAGGCGAACAGGCCCTGGGCGCCCTCGAGATCCTCGGGGGTCCACAGCTGATCGTCGACGATGCAGTCCATGTCGGAGTAGTACTCGGAGAAGTTGCCGGCCGGGTCCTTCAGGTACCAGAAGAAGTTGGAGCCCGCATAGTGCCTGCCCAGGCCCCACACGTGCCGTTCGGGCCTGCCGTCAAGCATCGCGTGCGCCCCGCGGCCCACGTCGTCGATGTCATCGACCTGCCAGGAGGTGTGGTGCAGGAAGGTGACCGGGGCGGCCAGCACGAGCACGTTGTGATGGTCGGTCGAGCAGCGCAGGAACGCGCCGACGTCCTTGATCCGGTCGCTCACCTTGAAGCCGAGCCCGTCGGTGAAGAACGTCATCGTGGCGTGGTAATCGGTGCTGCCCAGCACCGCGTGGCCGAGCTTGCGGGGTCGCACGCGTGCTGTCCGGGTGAAGCCAGGTGCCCGGGCATCACGCCGCTCGAATCGGCCAGGACCGTTGTACACGGTGGCCGGCACCGGGTCCTGGTCTAGCCGTGGCGCGATGTCCAGGCTGACCAGCGCGCCGGTAACCGGCTCCGTGGCGGTGAGGCTCTGCTTCGCTGGCGAGCACTCGATGCCGAGGGCGCGGAGACGAGACGCGGCGCGGGCCAGGTCGTCGGCATCGTCGGCTCCCACGCGCAGCGCGACCAGGCGGCGGGTGGGCGCGGCCACGATCCGGAGCTGCCGGCCGGCGTCACAGGTGCTGAACCAGCCGTCGGGCGACGGGGCGAGGCCGAATTCCTCGTAGTAGGCGGATGTCGCCGCGACGTTCGGCACGCCGATCGTGACCGACAGCAGGCTGTGCAAGCTCACGGGAGCCTCCTTCGATTACTCGGCACCGCCGCACCAGGTACGGCGGATGGTCCGGGTCGCCTTTATATCCTGCACCGGATCCCCGTCGATGAGCACTAGGTCAGCGCGGCGGCCCGGCTCGATCACTCCCCGGTCATGCAGGCCGAAGTACTCAGCCGGGACAACCGTGGCGGCCCGCAGCGCGTCCACCGTGCTGAGCCCGGCGTCGACCAGCAACTCCAGCTCGCGGTGCAGGCTCTCGCCGTGGCTGACCAGCGCGGGGACACCGGGCGCCTGGTTGGCGTCGGTGCCGGCCAGGATCGGCACGCCAGCATCATGGAGCGCCGCCACGCTGTCCCGGGCCGTGGCATAGCCCGCACCCGGCCGTCCGCCGCGCTGCACGATGGCCTCCATCATGGTCAGGGTCGGGATCGTGAAGCGCAGGCCCGCCACCGCGGCCGCCTCCAGCGTCCGGTCCGGCGGCACATGGGTGGTCGCGTCGACGCCGGCCGCCGCCGCCCGCGCGGCCGGCTCGTAGGAGGAGGCGTGCGCGATGACGAGCTTGCCGTGCTCATGCGCGGCGGCGATGAGGGCGTCCAGGGTGGGCTGATCGTGGTCAGCTCCGGGGCTGCCGAGGACGATCTTGATGTAGTCGGAGCCTTCGGCTACCCGGTTGGCGACGAAGTGTGCTGCTTCCTCCGGGTCGTGCACCAGGCCCAGCTGGCCCACTACGGGAATGCGCGAATGGGCGCTGCCGGGCGCGATGGCAGGGATTCCGGCGCTGCGGATGTCGGTAACACCGGGGACACCGCGCAGTTCATCGAGCATCTCGCGCGGGCCGCACGCCATATCGAGGGCGGTGGTCACGCCCCAGCGACTCAGCTGCTCCAGGCTCTGACGGCCGTGCAGGTGCACGTGGGCGTCGATGAGGCCGGGCAGCAGCACGCCGGCGGCCGGGCTCGCGGGCGTCGGGTCGATGGCGGCGATCCGGCCGTCGGCGATGATGACGGTCGCGGGCGGCAGCAGCCGGCGCCCGTCGAAGATGCGGACGCCGGTGATGGCGGTCCCGGTCATGTCCATGGGATGCTCCCGGTTGCCGCGTTCAGGGCAGCGTCGATGTCGGTCGGTGCGGGGCGTGCGCCTCGCCAGGCGATGTGCTGGTCCGGGCGGACCAGCAGGTATTCCTCATGCCAGGGATAAGACGGCGGTGCCTGCGCGAAGGTAACCGGGGCCTTCGCGGGCGGCAACGGGACCGGGCGCGGGCCGAGAAGCGTGAAGCCCTTGCCGAGATGGTCATACAGGGATGAGCCATCCGGCAGCCAGCAATGCGGCAGCCGCGCACCCGGGTCCGCGGAGGGCTCGTAGCACGTCACGTCACCGACCGGGGCCGGTCGCGAAGGCTGAATGATCGGCGAGCCGGCATATGAATAGCCGAGGACCAGGCCGAGGCTGTGGAACTCCGCGTACTTGCCGCGCTGGATGCCAGCCGCGTCCGCCGGCAGGCCGCCGCCGGTCAGCAGGGTGTTAGCGGCCGCGCTCGCCACCGTTTCCTCGACCACGCCGCGCCGCTCCAGCTCATAGCTGTCTAGCAGCGACCCGGGTGCCCAGCCACGGTCCACGGCGGCGATCTTCCACGCGATGTTCACCGCGTCCCCGACGCTGGTATTGAACCCGTGGCCGCCGAACGGCGGGTTCACGTGGGCGCTTTCCCCTACCAGGAACACCCGCCGGTCCTGGAACGTGTCCGCGACCAGCACGCGCGGCGTCCACGGATCGGTCGCCAGCACCTCATGCGAGACGGGCGCGCCGGCGAAGGCACTGATCAGGTCTGCGGCATGTGCTTCGCCGTGCGCGGGCGGGACGCCGAAGAAAATCGCCCACCAGGTCCCGGCCAGGTCCAGCCGGCCGATGATGCCCGATGCCTCCTCAGCTGCCACCCAGTACTGGACGGCGGGGCCTAGGTGGGTATCCAGCGAGGGCGCGCGGAATACCACGTTGAGATTGGGCTGCGGATGGGAGCTACCGGCGTAGCGTGCACCGATCTGCTCGCGGACCACTCCGCTGGCGCCGTCGCAGCCGAGCACATAGCTGGCGTCAATCGAGCTGCCGTCGCTCAGCCGCACCTCGACACGGTCCTCATGCTGCTTCAGTTCGGTCACGCTGACCCCGAGACGCAGGTCCTGGCCGCGCAGGTGTGCCCGAAGCACTTCCTCGACAACCGGCTGCGGCACCTGCTGGCCAGCCTCGGCGAAACGGTCGTCCAGCACGGTGGTGAGCCCGAACGCGCCGTCGAAGTCCGTAATCCTCTCCCCGCAAAGCGACGTGCAGAACGTCACCCGCTGCGACCAGGAGACCGGCAGCGGCGCTGCTTCCCGGAGGATGTCGGCGATGCCCCAGCGACGGAAGTGCTCCATCGTCCGGATGCTGGTCGTCTTCGCCCGCGGCCTGCGGTGCGAGACTTCCGCCCGCGGCTCGACCAGCACGAAGTCGACTCCGTGCAAGTCGAGTTCCGCCGCGGCGGCGAGCCCGGAGGGGCCGCCGCCGGCCACCAGCACGGTTGTGGCTGACATGCACTGCATCGTCGACCAGCAAGCGCCCGCTGTACAGTGACTATTCCAATGAATGGAACGGTTCGCGGCAAGCGGCCGGTCCAGGGCGAGCCCGTCCTGGACCGGGCCTTCCGGATGCTCGGAGCGTTCGGGCCAGCCGATCGGGCGCTGTCCCTGGCCGCGCTGAGCAGCCGCGCCGGGCTGCCGAAGCCGACCACACTGCGCATTGCCAGGAAGCTCGTTGACTGGGGCGCGCTGGAACGCACCCCCGGCGGCGAGTACGTCATCGGGCTGCGGCTGCTTGAGCTCGCCTCCCTCGCGCCGCGGGGGCACGGGCTGCGGGCGACGGCCCTGCCTTACATGGAGGACCTGCTGCACGCGACCAGGCAGCATGTGCTGCTGGCGGTCCGGGACGGTGAGCACGCCATCCTGGTCGAACGGCTGTCGGCCCGCGGAGCGGGCCGGGTGATGTACCGCGTCGGCGGGCGGCTGCCCCTGCACTCGACCGGCGTCGGGCTTGTGCTGCTGGCGCACGCGCCAGCCGAGATCCAGGAACGAATGCTGGCCGCGGATCTTCGGCTCGAGCCGGAAGGCGCAGGCCTGCCCGCGCGCGACCTGCGGATCCAGCTAGCCGCCATCAGGCGGGAAGGCGTCGCGGTGATTTCCCGGCCATGGCCGGAGCCGATGACATCTGTCGCCTGCGCCATTCTGGGTCCCGACCGGATACCGGCCGCGGCCGTCTCGGTGCTCACCAGAGCGGCGGCGGCCGACCCCGCGGCGCTCACGCCGGCGGTCATCGCGGTCGCCCGGGCCATCTCCCGCGCGATGTCCGCTCCCGCCCAGCACGCACGCCTCAGCTTATTGAGCCAGCGGCTCGAAAATCCGTTCTTGAAAGTTAGGCAAGGCTAACCTAATCTATGCTGAGCGGGTCGGCGCAGCTGGCCAGGCCTGGCCCTGCCAGCACGCAGACTGGCGCGTACACCAGAAAGGTAACGATGAGCGAATCGACGACGAACCTGGCGGGTCGTACCCGGCCGGCACGCCCGCAGGCAGTTCTCACGGTGCGGCGGCGGGAGTGGCTCAGCGCGCACGCCGTGCGGATCACTGCCGGCGGCCCCGGGTTCGACGCGCTGCGCATGAACGAGTTCACCGACAAGTACGCGAAGATCATCTTCGCTGACCCTGGTCTAGGGCTCACGCCGCCCTACGACCTGGCGGCCCTGCGGGAGTCACTCCCGGCTGACCAGCAGCCGGTGACCCGCACCTACACGCTGCGCCGGACCGACGCGCGGCGCCAGGAGCTCGCGATCGACTTCGTGGTACACGGGGAGGAGGGGATCGCCGCGCCGTGGGCGGCGCACGCGGAGCCCGGCGACACCCTCACCATGTCCGGCGCGGGCGGCGCCTACCGTCCGGATCCGGACAGCGACTGGCACTTGCTCGCCGGAGACGAATCAGCGCTGCCCGCGATCTGCTCCGCACTGGAAGCGCTGCCCGGCGACGCGCGCGGCATCGCCTATCTCGAGACCTCCGACCCCGGCGAGTACCTCGATGTGACGCCGCCCAGCGGCATCCAGGTCACCTGGCTGCACCGACCCCAGCCCGGCTGCCAGCCCCAGCTGCTCGCCGACGCGCTGCTGGCCGGTCCCTGGCTCTCCGGCCAGGTGGACGTGTTCGCCCACGGGGAGCGGGAGTCTATGAAAGCGGTCCGCTCGGTTCTGAAAACCCGGCTTGGTGACGGGGACCAGCTGTCCTTGTCGGGCTACTGGGCATCCGGTCGTACCGAGGACATATTCCAGTCCGAGAAGCGTCAGCCGATCGGGCAGATCTAATAGCGCCCGTGTGGTTAGCCGCCAGCGGCTGTCAGTGATGGAGTAGCCCGGTGAGGATCCTGGCGAGGACGTCTCGGTAGCGGTCTCGCGGGTCCGGGGCTTCCGTCGGCAGGGGTGTCCCCTGAGGTGCCAGGAGTTGCGCGAGCAAGGGATGTTGCCCGGTGGCGAGGGCGTGGTGGAGATAGGCGGCGTTGCGCTGCTGCCGGTCCGAGCCGCCGGTGAGCTCGTTGTGCGTGAATAGCGCGGTGGTGGCGCTGAAGACGGCGAAGGCCTCGAGCTTGGCGGCGGCGCTGGCAGGGTGGCTGGCGAGTGCGGCCAGGACGTGCTCCAGCAGGATAATGCCGTTGGGCCCGAGGACGGATCTGGTGATGACCAGGGACGGCAGCCAGTTGTGGTGCCGCATGATCGATCGCGCCTGCTCGCCGATGTGCAGTAGGTCGGCGAGCCAGTCGCCGGACGGCGCGGTGAAGCGGTACTCGGCGGCCGTGGCGTCGATCATCAGGTCCAGCAGGTCATCCCGGTTGTCGACGTACCGGTACAGGGAGGCCGCGCCGGTCCCGAGGCGGGCGGCGACCCGGCGCATCGACACCGCGTCGAGTCCCTCCTGGTCCGCGATCTGGATGGCCGCTTCGGTGATCTCGTCCAGGGAATGCCCGGCCGGGCGCCCGGCCGCGGCGCGCTGCGGGCGCATCCAGATGACCTCGTCAGGTGGTTGCGCGGGCAATCCAGGCCTCCTTGTTTGCGAACGACGTTCCCGAACAGTTAGCCTACATTGCGAACGACGTTTGCAAATTAACGGGAGCGATCATGGCAACACCGGGCTCAGGTGCCGTCCGCTACGCGCGCAACGGTGACGTACGAATCGCGTTCGAGGAGCTAGGAGGGTCCGGAGGCGATCCCCTGCTGCTGGTCATGGGACTCGCGGTGTCGCGTTTCTGGTGGCCGGACGCCCTGGTCGGGGAGCTGGTGCACAGGGGGTTTCACGTCGCGGCCTACGACCAGCGCGACGCCGGGCAGTCCACTCACTTCCCGGACACGGGGACGGCCAGCCCGCTCGCCGCGGTCCTGCGCCGGTCCTCGCCCGCGTACACGGCCGAGGACATGACCGACGACGCGGCGGCGGTTCTGGACGCGCTCGGCTGGAACTCGGCGCACCTGTTCGGCCACTCGATGGGCGGCCAGGTGGCCCAGCGCACCGCGGTGCGCCATCCCCGCCGGGTGCGGACCATCACCTCTTCCGCCTCGCTGCCGGGTGACGTCGGCAGCCTGAGGTCGGGCCGCTACGTACGGCTGGGCACAGTGGCCAGGCTCGCCCGGCTGAAGTTCCCGGCGGGCCGGGAGGGGGACCTGGACCTGGCGGTCGCGCTGACCCGTGCCATCGCCTCGCCCGCCTACCCCGCCGACGAGGCGGCGGTGCGCCGGATGGCGGGGCGGGACGACGTCAGCGGCGCCCGCGACACCGCCGCGCAAAGCCGCCAGGCCGGTGCTAAATGGCACGGCGGCCGAATGTCCCAGGTCGCCGTCCCGGCCCTGGTGGTGCACGGCGGCGCGGACCCGCTGCTGCGCCCGGCCGCCGCTCGCCGTACCGCGGGGGAGATCAGCGGCAGTCGGCTTGTCATACTGCCTGGTGTCGGGCACTACCTGCCCGACGCGGTATGCCCGCGGATCGCTGATGAGGTGCGGGCCCTGGCGGATCGTGCCGCCGCGGCGCCGTCGCAGACGGGTACGACCTAGGGCGCGTGCTCACCGCCCGAAATCCCGAGCGCGGACATACCGGCCTCGGACCGAGATCGGAGCGAATGATGAAGGCAGTCCGGTTCAGCCGGTTCGGGGACCCGGAGGTCCTGGAGATCGCGGACCTTCCGGACCCGCACCCCGGCGCTGGCCAGGTCCGGATCGCGGTGCGCGCGGCCGGCGTCAACCCGAGTGACTGGAAGAAGCGCCAGGGCCTGATGGATCAGCAGCTCCCGCAGACCCTGGGTTACGAGGCGGCGGGCGTCGTCGACGAACTCGGCGCGGGCGTCGCGGACGTGGCCGTCGGCGATCGCGTGTTCGGTTTCTGCGCGGACGGCGCGGCCCAGGCCGAGCTGGCGGTGCTGCCGGTGTACGCGCCGGTCCCCGCTTCGCTTGACTTCGCCGTCGCCGCCACGTTGCCGGCCTCCGTTGAGACGGCGTGGCGCGCGCTGGACCAGCTCGGCGCCGGGAGCGGGAGCACGCTGCTGGTCAACGGTGCCTCCGGCAGCGTCGGCAGTGCCGCGGTTCAGCTCGCCGTGGCACGCGGCGCGCGGGTGATCGGCACCGCCAGCCCGGCGAACCACGAGTACCTGCGCTCGCTGGGGGCCGAGCCCGTCACCTACGGCGAGGGCCTCGCCGGGCGGGTGCGCGCGCTCGCTCCCCGCGGCGTCGACCTCGCGCTGGACGTCGCCGGGAGCGGCGTGCTGCCCGAGCTGATCGAGCTCGCCGGCGGCCCGGAGCACGTCGTGACGCTCGCCGACTTCGATGGCGCGCAGAAGTACGGGGTGAGGTTCAGCCGGGGGGACGACGGGCGCGCGCTGCACGCTCTCGCCGGGATCGGCGAGCTGATCGAGTCCGGGCGCTTCTCGCCTCCGGCCGTGCGGGGGTTCCCGCTCGCCGAGGTAGCCGAGGCGCACCGGGCGGGCGAGCGGGGTCACGCGCGCGGGAAGGTCGTGCTGCTGGTCGGCTGACACGGCGGCACTCCCAGGCCCAGGGGCGGTGTCATGACAAAGGACGGGCACCACTGTCGTTCAAGAAGATATTTTTCCTGAGGACAGTGGTGCCCGTCGCACCCCGGCTTAGGAGAAGGCGGGGCTGGTGCCCAGGTCGGTGGTCACGCGCTGATACACGTTCTGCCGCGCGCCGTCGATGGTGATCGGGCCGCCCGCCGCGAAGATCCCGAAGTAATCGCCGCTGATCACGTTGCCGCGAACGGTGATCGTCAGCGGGCTGGCATCGCCGAGGTAGACGCCGGTGGTGTCGGTGTCGCCCTCGGACCCGCGCAGGTTGTTCTCGCCGATCTGGTTGCCGGTGACCACGTTGCCGGTGAGGTTCATTCCGGGCGCGTGAGCGTGCACGTCGAAGCCAGCGTGGCCGTTTCCGTCGAACGTGTTCCCCGAGATGGTGTTGTCGAACACCCCGCCGGTCGCGCCCGCCAGGATGACGCCGCTGCCCGCGGACGCGGCGGTGCCGGTCGGGGTGCCGAGCCCGTTGTCGTTGGAGACGTTGCCGATGACGCGGGTGCGCGAGATGCCCTTGCCGGTGTGGTCGGCGAGGGCGATCCCGCAGCCGCCCGCGTTGTCGTCGGCGACGTTGCCGATGATGGCGTTGTCCGTGGCCGGCTTCAGGAAGTCGTCCGATTCGTTGATCCCGACCGAGTTGCCCTCGGATACGTCGCCGATCGCGGACGAGCCCGTGGTGCTGTTCAGGTCGATGCCGGAACCGGCGTTGTTCTTGGTGACGTCCCCGGTGATCGTCACGTAGTTGCCGGGGGTCATCGTCCCGCCGACGAGCCCGGCGGTGACGATGCCGTCGGCGAGCGTGCCGCCCACGCTGGCGTTATCCACCGTGAGCCCGCTAACGGTCACGTGGGAGGCGGCGACGCCGACGCCGTAGCTCTGGCCGCTCGCGTCGATGACGGCACCGTGGCGCCCGGCGAGCGTCAGGGACTTGGTGACCGTGACGCTCTCGTCGTAAGTGCCAGGGCACACAATCACGGTCCCCCGGTCAGCGGCGGCGTTCACCCCTGCTTGCACCGAACTGAAGGCCGCCGTGCCGCACGACCGGCCGGCCGCGCCCGCGGTCCCCTTCGGGGAGACGTAGACGACGCGTGGCGGCTGTGCTGAACCCCTTGCCGGCGAACCCGTGACGGCGGCGATTGACAGCTGATCAGCGAACGGATAAACGCCTATAAAACATCTCCTGAACGAGGCGGCCGCCACTAGCGTGGACCCGTCCGTCAGCAGCGGGTTCCTCCTTCCCGGGGACCAGGGCATCGATCGGCTCGGGTTGCTGGACCGCATCTCGAGACGTGTCTCTCGATCACAGCCGTGAGAAGCTAGATTTCCAGGATGCGCATCATCCGCCTGTCTGACCCAGCGCTTCCCCCTTCCCCGGGCAGGTAGGGGCGTTGAGGGGGCGCCGTCGATGGTTGCCCGGATGAGCCTGCGGAAGAGGACTCAGGAGGGTGAATGGTAGAGCTGACGACCCTGCTTCAGGGCTATCGTCTGGGCACTGATCAGGGCGACATCGCGTTCTGCGGGGTAAATCTGATCGAGGGCCCGGACGAATCGGGGGCGCTTAGGCGCATCGTGGTCGACACCGGTCACACGGGGCGCCGGTCGGCTTTGGAGGCCGCACTGCGGCAGCGCGGACTTTCTCCCGACGATATCGACATGGTGGTGTGCACCCATGCTCACTGGGACCACGTGGAGAACCTCAACATCTTCTCGCGGGCGCGGATCGTAATCCACGAGACCGAGCTCAGGTACATCTCACGGCCACACCGGAACGACTTCGGCTGCCCCGAGTGGATTCAGGGGATTTTCGGGCTGTACAAGGACCGCGTCACCGAGGTGGACGAGGGCACCGCGCTGATCCCCGGGGTCGAGGTCGTCAACGCACCGGGACATTCCGCCGGGACCATCGCGATAAGCGCAAGAACCGACGCGGGGATCGCGGTGATCACGGGCGATTCCATTCAGAACAGCCTGGTCGCCGTGCACAGGAAGAACGCGCTGGTGTTCTGGAACGATGAGCAGGCCACCCGTACGATCGACAAGCTGCTTGCCGTGGGTGACGTTATCTACCCTGGCCATGATCAGGCGTTCCGTATCCTCCCCGGAAACCAGGTGGAATACGTCCAGCCGCTCCGTCTGGCGCTCACGAAGGTCAGTCCCGAGGAGCCGGGACTGTCCTTCGCGCCAGACAACGGGCTCCAGCAAGTGATCATGCCGGGGATCGAGGAGCAGCAGCTACCGGTGCTCCCTGGATAGCCAAGGCGGCTCCCGTCGTCACCCCAGCACCTGGCCGCCGGGGCACGCGTGGTCCCGTAAGGCACGATTCACCGGTTCGTGGCATGTCCTGCCCATCGGGATGTCTTGGAGGAGACAACTATGCCTGTACTCGATACTTTTTCCCTGGCCGGTAAGCGCGCCCTCGTGACCGGCGGCAACCGTGGTCTCGGGCTGGCGTTCGTTCGCGGCCTGGCCGAAGCCGGGGCTGATGTCGCGTTCGTCGCGCGGGACGCCCAGCGGAACACCGCCGCGGTCAGCGACCTGGCCGCCGCAGGAGTGACGGCCCGCGCGTTCCAAGTCGACCTGGTCGCAGAAAGTGGCCCCGCGAATGCCGTCGAGGCCGCGATTGACTGCCTTGGCGGCCTCGACGTGCTGGTCAACAACGCTGGAATTGCCATTCACAGACCCGCGCTTGAGATCGAGGACGCGGAATGGGATCACGTTATTGACGTAAACCTCCGGTCGCTTTGGCGCATGTGCCAGGCGGCGGGCAAGCACATGAAAGAGGCAGGCGGCGGCAATATTATTAACGTCGGCTCGATCAGTTCTATCATCGTGAACCGACCGCAATGGCAGCCCTCCTACAACGCATCGAAAGCCGCGGTCCACCAGCTCACGAGATCGCTCGCTGCCGAATGGGCTCCTTTTAATATCCGCGTCAACGCACTCGCTCCCGGATATGTGAAGACCGAGATGTCCCCGGTCGATGAACCGGTATTCCGGCAGAATTGGATCATGGATGTGCCGATGAAGCGCTATGCGCTTCCTGAAGAGATAGCGCCGACCGTCGTATACATGGCCGCTGACGCATCGTCGTTCATGACGGGATCCGTCATCGTAATCGACGGCGGCTATATCCTGCATTGAAACATTCGGGCATGCGGGCATCCGGGACGCGAGCGGTAGAAGGAGGGTAATGACAGGCTTGATGATCGACCTGAGCAGCTCTGCCGCGCTGGTCACGGGAGCGGGCAGCGGAATTGGCGCGGCGATCGCCGCCGAACTCGCCCGAGCGGGGAGCTGCGTGGTCCTGGCCGGCCGCCGGGCCGGCCGGCTTGAGCAGGTCCGCGAGCGCATCGCGGCCGACGGCGGGAATGCCTTTGCGCTGCCCTGGGATATCGGCCGCGGTGACGACGCCGAGGACCTAGTGGCGTCCGCGGCCGAGCTCGCCGGCGACGACATCAGCGTCCTTGTCCACGCCGCGGGCAACCAGGTCCGCAAGCCGGCGACCGAGATGTCCCTGGACGAGTGGGATAGCGTCCTCGGCATTCATCTGCGGGCCGCTTTCGCGCTGTCGCGCGCCGTCGCCCGCCCGCTCATCGCTCACGACCGCCCGGGCTCCGTCCTGTACGTGGGCTCCATGACGAGCGCGCGGGCCGGCCTGCCGGACACCGTGGCCTACGGGGCGGCGAAGAGCGGGCTGCTCGGCCTCATGCGGACGCTGGCGGTTGAGTGGGCGGGCCACGCGGTGCGGGTGAACACCGTGGCGGTCGGCTTCGTCGCCACGGAGATGACACGGGACGTCGACGGGACGCCCGCCCGCCAGGCCCTCGTCTCTCGCGCGCCGATCGGCAGGCTCGGGACTCCCGAGGAGATCGCCCGGGTCGTCGCCTTCCTTGTGTCGGAGCAGGCTAGCTTCATCACGGGAGAATGCGTCAACGTGGACGGCGGATGGAGCGTTGCCTAGGCACCCCTCGCCGCGGGGGCGGCCGGGGTGCTGTCGCCGATGGCGGCGGCACGTGGCGCCAGCGTCCGCCGGAGATGCGGGCCATCGACGACATCACCGCGCTCGCGGCCCCGGGCGAGACCACCGGGCTCATCGAGACTGGCGACCCGGTCATGGTCCTGGCTCAGGGTCACGACTGTCGTTGAGAGCACTGCGCTTACCCGGAACGCGGTTATTCTCCGACGAAAACCCGCAACGCCGAGTAGGACGTATCGATGCGCCGCATCGATTCCTCGGCCCGGGTGCGATCGGCCCGTGCGGTCAGCGCGATAAGCGCCTCGACCACCGCCATCGCGGGGGCGAGCGAGGTGCGCGGAGCCAGGCTCTCGGAGGGGACGACCAGCGTCAACCGGGCAGCCGCGGCGAGCGGGGAGATCTCGCTGTCGGTCAGTGCGATCACGTTGACGCCGGCCGAGGCGGCGGCGGCCGCCGCTTCCGCGGTCGCGCGGTAGTAGCGATGGAAGTCGACCGCGACCATCACGTCCTCGGAGCCGAGCAGTCCGAGCTGCTGGACGGTGGAGACGAGATCTACCGGCTGGTCAGCTGGGATGCCAAGCAGTCGCAGGGAAGAGCCGAGATGGACCGCGACGGGTCCGGCGACGCCGAGCCCGAGCACGAGCACGCGGCGGGCCCGGGCCAGTGCTTCGGCGGTGTTGACGAGGGCGGCGGGCGACGTCATCCGAGTCAGCTGCTCGATGTTGCGCCGGGCCTGTGCAAGGACCGCGGCCGCCATTGCCGCCCCGTTGTCTTCCGCGCTGTCGTCGTCGAGGCCCTGTAGGAAGCGCGGGTACTGCGACAGCGCGGAACGCAGGGAGCGCTGGAGGGCGGGGTATCCCTCGAAGCCGAGCCGCTGGGCGAGTCGCACCACGGTCGCGGTGTGCACGCCCGCGCGCTCGGCGAGATCGCCCGCTGGCAGGTAGGCGACGGCTTCGAGGTCCTCGAGCATAACCCGGGCGGCCTGGCGCTGCGCCTTGCCCAGTGCGGGTGCCAGCAGGGTGAGCTGCGTGCGTAGCTCCTCTGGTTCGGCCATCCGCTCCTCCTCGCGGTTCGTGATCGTCCGGCCGGTCGGTGCGGCCGCCCGGCTGCAATGTTTGCAAAGTATATTGCAGATAATTTACAGCCGCGAAATTACTTGCATAAGTGGCTGATAGCTGGTTATTCTCCCAGGCAATCGACGTCGCGAGGTAAGGAGAGCGGATGGCGTGGCGGGTGGGAGTCGACACCGGGGGAACATTCACGGATGTCGCGCTGGTAGATGAGCGGCGCGGCCTCGTTGCCGTTCGCAAGGTTCCCTCTAGCAAGGAGGACCCCTCGGCAGCCATCCTCGCCGGGGTGATCGGTCTGCTCGCCGAGCACGGCGTGCCGCATGAGGCGGTCGGCCACTTCAACCACGGTACGACCGTCGCGGTCAACGCGGTGCTCGAGGGAACGGTCGCCCGGGCGGCGCTCCTGACCACCACCGGCTTCCGCGACGTGCTCGAGCTCGCCCGGCAGCGCCGGCCCCACCTGTACGACATGGCGGCGCGCAAGCCCGAGCCGATCGTGCCCCGCGAGCTGCGCGTCGAGGTCGGCGGCCGCCTCGGCGCCGACGGCACCGAGGTCTCGCCCGTTGACGACGACGGCGTCGAGGCGGCGATAGCCGCCCTGCGGGACGCCGGCGTGGACGCGATCGCGGTGTGCCTGCTGCACTCCTACGCGAACGGCGCGCACGAGCAGGAGGTTCGCCGGCGCCTGCGGCGGGCGCTGCCTGGCGTCCCGGTCTCGGTCTCGAGCGAGGTGCACCCGGAGTACCGCGAGTACGAGCGGTTCAGCACCACCGCGGTTAACGCGTCCCTTGTCCCGGTGATGCGCCGCTACCTCGGCCGGCTCTCCGATGGCGTCGCCGCGGCCGGGATCACCCCGCCCGTGCGGGTCGTGCAGTCCAACGGGGGCCTCGCCTCTACTGCCACGACCGGCGACCTCCCGGTCTCCACCCTGTTCTCCGGCCCGAGCGCCGGGGTGCTCGGCGCCGCCCAGCTAGCCGCGGAGGCCGGCGTGCGGGACATCATCACCTTCGACATGGGCGGCACCAGTACCGATGTCTGCCTCGTGCGGGACGGGCGGATCCCGATCGTGCACGAGCGCGAGATGGACGGCCGCCCGATCATGGGCGCCATGGTCGACGTCGTCTCCGTCGGCTCCGGCGGCGGGTCTATCGCCTGGGTCGACGACGGCGGCCTGCTCAAGGTCGGCCCGCGCAGCGCGGGCGCCGTTCCCGGTCCGGTCTCCTATGGCCGCGGCGGCCAGCGCCCCACCGTCACCGACGCCGACTGCGTGCTCGGCTACCTGCACCCGGACGCGCCCCTGGCCGGGACGCTCCGGGTCGATACTCCCTCGGCGGCGCGGCAGCTGCGGGCGGAGGTGGGCGACCGGCTCGGGCTCGACGCGGTCGCCGCCGCCGACGGCGTGCTGCGGGTCCTGCAGGCCGACCTGGTCGCCGCCGTACGAGCCGTCTCGGTCGTCCGCGGCACCGACCCGCGCGACTTCACCCTCGTCCCCTACGGGGGCGCCGGTCCGCTGCACGCCTCGGCGCTCGCGCGCGAGCTCGGCATCCGCCGCGTGCTTGTGCCGCCGGCTCCCGGCATCCTGTGCGCCTACGGCGCGCTGAGCGCCGACGTGCGGGGCGACTTCGGCGCCACCTGCGTGGCGGAGGCGACCGAAGCGGGAGTGGCGGACGTCATCGCCGCCTACGAGCGCCTCGGCGAGCGGGCCGCGGAATGGTCCCGGGCGGAGTCGGTGACCGGGGCGGTGCTGGTCGAGCGGCACATCGAGCTGCACTACGCCAACCAGAGCCACGCCCTCCCGGTGCCGCTGGACGGCGAACCTGGAGCGGACTCGCTGCGACAGGCCGTCACCGGCTTTCACCGGCTCTACGAGGAGCGCTACGGCTACGCGCAACCGGGCGAGCCCGTACGGGTCGTCGCCGTCCGGCTCACCGCGACCGCCCGGGCGGAGCGCTCCTGGAGCTCGCGACGGGTGCCTGCGGGCGACCCGGACCCGACCGTGCGCGACATCTTCATTGACGGCGGCTGGACGGCGGCCGAGGTCTACCGCCGGGAGGCGCTTCCCGTCGGCTGGAGCTGCTCCGGCCCCGCGATCGTGGGTCAGCTTGACGCCACCACCATCGTCCTTCCCGGGCAGGCCGCCCGCATCGACGAGTTCTCCAACCTGATCATCGAGGAGGCACGATGACACCCGCCGGCACCGATACCGGGCTTGACCCGATCACGACCGAGGTGATCGGCAGCGCCCTCTTCGCGATCACCGAGGAGATGAGCGGCGCGCTCATGCGCACCGCCTACTCGCCCAACATCCGCGAGCGGGGCGACTGCTCCACCGGCCTGTTCGACGCCCGCGGCCGCGTGCTGGCGCAGTCCCAGCGCCTGCCGCTGCACATGGGATCCCTGCTCGGCTCGGTGCGCGCCGTACACGAGCGCTATCCCGCGCGGACGCTGCGGCCCGGTGACATGTTTGTCGCTAACGACCCCTATCACGGTGGCGGTTCTCACCTGCCCGACGTCAACGTGGTTGCCCCGGTCTTCTCCCGCGGTCGGCTCATCGGCTATGCGGCCAGCACCGCGCACCACTCGGACGTCGGCGGCACGGTCGCCGGCAGCGAGTCCGCCGACTGCGCTGAGGTTTTCCAGGAAGGGCTGCGGCTGCCGCCGGTGAAACTGGTGGACGGCGGGCAGGTGGTGGAGGACATAATCGCGATCGTCGCCCTCAACTCCCGCGTCCCGGGCGACCGCGGCGGTGACCTGCGGGCGCAGATCGCGGCCAACCGGGTCGCTGAGCAGCGGCTCGTCGAGCTCGACGAGCGCCACGGCGCGGACACGCTGCGGGACTACGTCGACGCGCTCCTGCGGGCGACCGAGCGGCGCATCCGGGCCCGCTACGCGGAGATCGAGCCGGGCGTGTACGAGCACGACGAGTACATGGACCCGCTGCCCGACGGCACCCCGCTGCGCATCCACGTTCGGCTGGAGGTGCGGGACGGCCGGCTGGCCTTCGACTTCACCGGCTCCAGCCCGCAGATGCCGTACGCGCGCAACATCCCGTACTACGCGCTCGCCGCCACCGCGTTCTGCGTCGTCAAGACCTTGCTCGATCCCGCCATCGCCACTAACGACGGCTTTTACCGCAGTGTGGAGATCATCGCGCCGGAAGGCACGATCGTGAACCCGGTCGAGCCGGCGCCGGTGGGGGCCCGCGCACTCAGCTGCGGCGTGCTCGCCGACGCGATCGCCGGCGTGCTCTCGCTCGCGGCCCCGGACCGGATGGTCGCGGGCTCCGGCCCGCACCAGCTCGTGGTGTTCGCCGGTCTCGACGAGCGCACCGGCGGCTACTTCGTCAACTACGAGACCATCGCGGGCGCGCTCGGCGCCACGGCCGCCCACGACGGGCTCGACGCGGTGCGCGTCTACGCCTCGGGCGCCGCGAACCTGCCGGTTGAGGCCCTGGAGCGCGCGTTCCCGCTGCGGGTGGAGCGTTATGAGCTGCGTGACGGCTCGGGCGGCGCCGGTGCACGCCGCGGCGGCCGTGGCATCCGCCGCGACTACCGCATCCTCAGCGAGACCGCCCAGGTCAGCCTGACGGGTGAACGCCACGTGGAGCCCGCGCGCGGCGTGCGGGGCGGCGACCGCGGCGCGCCCGGCCGCTTCGTGGCCAACCCCGGCACCGAGCGGGAGGACGAGTTGCCGCGGATCGCGCGGGACGTGCTGCTGCACGCCGGAGACGTGCTGCGGGTCGAGACGCCGGGCGGCGCCGGCTACGGAGAGGTGAGCCGGTGAGCACGACCGCGAGCGAGTCCTCGGTGTTCGAGCGCGCACGGCGCGAGTTCAGGGTGCTGGACCAGATGACGTACCTCGACGTCGCCGGGCGCGCGCCGATGGCCGACCGGGTGCACCGGGCGATGCTCGACTACCTGGAGGTTTGCCGGGCCCGGGGGGCCGACAAGGAGGAGTGGTACGCCCGAGTCGAACGGCTGCGCGCGCGCACGGCGGCCTTCCTCGGCGCGGACGCCACTGAGATCGCGTTCATGAAGAACACCTCCGACGGGCTGAACTCGGTCGGCGCCGCCCTGCGGCTCGCCGCGGGCGACAACGTGCTGGTGAGCCCGGAGTTCGAGCACGCCAACAACGTGTACCCGTGGGTTCACCTGCGCGACCGGGGTGTCGCGGTCCGCACCATCGATGTCGGCCCGGGCGGGGTGGTGCGGGCGGAGGACGTCGCCGCCGCCATCGACGAAAGCACGCGGCTGGTGACGCTGTCGGCCGTGTCCTCATGGACGGGTGCCCGGCCAGATCTCGCCGCCATCGCCCGGGTCTGTCACTCGCGCGGGGCGTTCTTCCTGGTCGACGCAGCGCAGGCGCTCGGCGTGGTCGACGTCGACGTCCACCGCGATGGCGTCGACGCCCTGGCCGCCGCGACCCAGAAGGGCCTGCTCGGCATGTACGGGCTCGGCGTCCTGTACTGCAGTGCGGAGTGGTTCGACCGGCTGCGCCCGCCGTTCCTCTCCGTCGCTGGCGTCGACCGTGCGGGGTTGCACGAATCCGATCTCGGCGACTTCGAGAACGCAGCCGTTCTGCGGTCGGCGGCCCGCTTCGAGGTCGGCAACCACAACTTCGCCGGGCTGTTCGCCTTCGAGGCCGCCCTTTCCATCGTCGAGGAGGCCGGGGCGGCGGCGGTCGAGCGGCACGTGCTCGGCCTGGCGGAGGAGCTCACGCTCGCCCTGGCGAGCGCGGGTTTGCCGCCCTCGCTCGACCACGCTCAGTCGGGGATCGTTTCCTTCGCCGTCCCCGACCCCGAGGCGCTGGTCGCGCGCCTGGACGCGGCGCGCGTCCGCGTGTCCCTCCGGCGCGGCCGGGTCCGCGCCAGCCTCCACCTCTACAACGACCAGTCCGATATCGAGCGCCTGGTCAGCCTCCTGCCAACACCCACCGGCCACGTCCTCCCAGCGGGCGTGACGCGACAAGAAACCACACCATGAACAGCGGCATCACCGTTCCCGGCCCCGGGGCACCGCGACGCGGCATGGCCAGCGTCCTGGCCTCCAGCACCATCGGCTCCGTCGTCGAGTGGTACGACTTCAACATCTTCGCCACGAGCGCCGCCGTCGCCTTCCCGTCGGTGTTCTTTCCGCATTCGACGCCGTTCGTGGGGGCGATGGAGTCGTTCGCCACGTTCGCCGCGTCGTTCCTGCTCCGCCCGGTCGGCGCGCTGATCTTCGGCCACTTCGGCGACCGCCACGGCCGGAAGACCTCGCTGATCGTCACCCTGCTGATGATGGGCCTCGCCACCGTCTTCATCGGGCTCATCCCGTCCGCCAGCACGATCGGGACGGCCGCGCCGGTGCTGCTCGTGGTGTTCCGGCTGGTGCAGGGAATCGCGCTCGGCGGCGAGTGGGGCGGCGGAGTCCTGCTGACCACCGAGCACGCCGGCGAGCGGCGGCGCGGGCTCTGGGGCGCACTGCCGCAGATCGGCAGCCCGGCCGCGAACCTGTGCGCGAGCGGCATGATGGCACTGGCCGCGGCGGTCAGCGGGCATGCCTTCACGCAGTGGGGCTGGCGCATCCCCTTCCTGGCGGGTGCCGTCCTGCTCGCGGTCGGCCTCGTGATGCGCCTCACGGTTTCCGACAGCCCGGCGTTCGAAGAGATCAAGAAGCAGGGCCGCACCGCACGCTTCCCGCTGGTCTCGCTGTTCCGCCACGACACGAAGAACCTGCTGCTGGCCACCGGCACGCGCATCGGGGTCGACGTCGCCTACTACACCTTCGCGACCTACAGCCTCAGCTACATGACCACGAACCTGCACCTCGACACGAACGTCGGCATCATCGCGCTCGCGGTCGGCGCCGCCTGCGAGGTGGTGGTGATCCCGCTGATGGGCGTGCTGTCTGACCGGATTGGCCGGAAGAAGGTGTTCCTGGGCGGCCTGATCGTCTTCTGCGTCTGGGCGTTCTTGTTCTTCCCGCTGGTGGACTCCGGCTCCCAGGGGCTCGCGATCCTTGCCTTCGCGGTCGCGCTGGGCCTGGGCCACGCCAGCACCTGGGGCATCATGGGTTCTCTCTACCCCGAGCTGTTTCGCACCCAGGAGCGTTACACGGGAGCCTCCTTCAGCTTCCAGCTGGCCGGCATCTTCGGCGGCGCGCTCGCCCCGTTCATTGCCACCGCGTTGGTCGCCTCGTCCCTGGGCCTCGAGGGCGTGACGATCTACCTCCTCGTCGCCTGTGCGCTCAGCGTCGGCTGCCTGCTCGCACTCCCGGAGACGTTCCGGTCGCACATCACCGCCGCGAGCCTCGCTCCGGACGGCGGATACCCCGACGTCACCGGCGGCCCCGACGTCACCGGCGGCCCCGACGTCACCGGCGGCCCGGAAACCGGCCAGCGAGCGGGGGACCCGCGGCCGCTTTCCCGGGACAGCTCACAGGCGCGCGAGTAGCCATGGCTATGCCCCGCCGCGCTTCGCGAGCAGGCGCTCCGCGGCCGTGGCGGCGAGCAGGAGATCGAGATCGCCGCCTCGCCTCCTGGCTAGTGGAGGCCTACCGGGAGGTCGGCCGCGGGCACCCGGCATGCGCACTCAGATCGACGCGATCGTGGCCCGGGTACGCGCTGAATCCTAGGCGCTGATGTCAGACGTGCCCGCGACCGCTGACGTCTCGCTCAGCGCCGACGTCACGGCCGGTGCCGGAGCCCGGCCAGCCTCCTGACCAGCCGCCTGACCGGCCTCCTGGCTGACCGGGATGGCCTGGCCCGCCGTGGCCCGCAGGTAACGCCTGGTGGCGACCGCGACCAGGCAGATGCCGAGCGCGATCACGCGGACCGTGCCTTCGCTCGGCCACGGCCACAGGTGCGTGAGCTGGAGCCGCAGGGTGATGGGGTGCGTGAACGCGTTGAACGAGAGGTAAATGACGATGGCGGTGGCCAGGATCGCGGCGGTCTCGGCGGCCGCCTGCACCGCGAGGACGCGGGGAGACCGGGCCACCGGCTTGACTTGCATGCCGTTGGTGCGCTTGAGCTGGAGGTACCGGCTCACTATGAGGCTGACGATGGCGATCGCGAACGCCCCGACGCCGCTGGTATCGGTCCGCAGATGCGGGATGACGGGCCAGTACGGACTGGCCTCCTTATCCGTGAAGCTGGCGACGAGGGCTGAACCTATCCAGATCAGCACGGCGGTGTAGCCGAGCCCGAAGGCCGCCGATTCGATTACCAGGTTCCGCTTATCGTGGCTCGTAATGCGCACGCCGCTCACTATAGGCGGCCCGGGCAAAACGGCACATCGCGCTCCCGGATCACGAGCGCCGCCCTCACGCGAGCTCCAGGACGGCCTGGGCGGCGTTGTGCCCGCCGAGGCCCGAGACCGCGCCGCCGCGCCGGGCGCCCGAGCCGCACAGGAGAACGCCCTCCCGGCCGGTTTCGACGCCCCAGCGCGCCGCGGGCGTGTCCAGCGCGGCGGTGTTGGCCGCCCAGGGCCAGGCCAGATCGCCGTGGAAGATGTGCCCGCCCGGCATGCCGAGGTCGGCCTCGATGTCCTGCGGGATCTTCGCCTCGACGCAGGGCTGGCCGTCCGGGGCGCGCGCGATGACCGACTCGATCGGGTCGAGGAGGTGCTCGTCGAGGGAGGCGATCGCGCGCGCGACGGCGAGTTCCTTCCGCTGTGCGCGCGTCGCCGGGTCGTCGAAGAGCGTCGCGGGCAGGTGCAGGCCGAAGTACGTCAGCGTGTGGGTGCCGTCGGGAACCTCGCCGAGAATCGAGGGGTCGGTCAAAGAATGGCAGTAGACCTCGCCGGGCAGGCGTGACGGGATCTGCCCGGCGGCGGCCTCCGCGTGGGCTCGCTCGAGATCGGGGTAGTCCTCGCCGAGGTGCAAGGTCCCCGCGAACGCGATGCGCGGGTCGGCGCCGGACGCGAGGCGCGGGAGCCGGCTGAGCAGGAAGTTGACCTTCAGCTGGGCGCCCGCGGGTTTCGCCGCCGGGTCGCGCTCCTCGCCGAGGAGACCCTGCAGGACCCAGGGCGCGGCGCAGCTGAGGACGAACCGCGCGCCCAGCGTCCAGGTCCGCGCCCCGCTGCGGACGTCGATCTCGGCGCCATCCTGACCGCCCCGGATCGCGGTGACCTCGGCGTTCACGACGAGTTCGGCGCCCGCCTGGCGGGCCGCCGCGGCGAGCGCGCCAGTGACCGCGCCCATGCCGCCGACGGGCACACGCCACTCACCCGTCCCGTTACCGATGAGGTGGTACAGGAAGCAGCGATTCTGGATGCGCGACGGCTCGTTCATGCCCGCGAAGGTGCCGATCAGCGCGTCGGTCGCGACCACGCCGCGCACGGTGGCATCGCGGAAGCGGCGCTCGATGGCCGCGCCGAGCGGCCGCTCGACGAGTTCCCCCCACAAGACCGGGTCGGCCCGCTCCCGCAGCGCCGATTCCCTGGGCAGCGGCTGGGTCAGCGTCGGGGCGACGGCGGCGGCGAGCTCGCCGACCTGCCCGTAGAAATCGCGCCACGCCTCGTACTCGGCGTCGGTACCCGTCAGGGCGCGGAAGCTCTCCCGGGTGGCGGACCCCTCGGGCCGCTCGACGAGCAGCCCCGTAGCGGCGCCGTCTCGGATAACCGGGGTGTATGACGCCGTGGAGCGCGAAGCCAGCCGCAGGCCGAGATCGAGGTCCTTGATGATCGATTCCGGGAGCAGGGACACCAGGTAGGAGTATCTCGACAAGCGGGCCGGGAACCCCGGGAACGCCTGGGCGGAGACCGCGGCGCCGCCGGTGTGGTCGAGGCGCTCGAGGACCGCCACCGACAGCCCCGCCGCGGCGAGGTAGGACGCGGCGGTCAGGCCGTTGTGGCCGGCGCCGACGATGACCACGTCGTAGGTTCCGCGTCGCGTCAGGGATTCGCTCATGAGCCGATCGTACGGGCGGCACGGTAGAGCGCGATCACGCGGCGGATGCGCTCGGCCATGACGGCGCACGGGGCCAACCGCCGGGTGGTGACGGCGCTCACCGCCCGGTAACGCGCGGCAGCCGTTCCGTTCGCCAGCACAGGGTGGTGACGGGAACCTCGGCGGTGCGTTCACCGGGAAAGACGTCATGCAGCACCCCGGCGGCCTTGTCCTCCATGGCCTTCTTCATCCGCTCGTCGGCCTTTATATAGGTGCTGTGCGTCCGGAACCACGCCACGAGGTCGGTCACGTCCATGGGCTGGCTCGTGCTGAAGACGGTCTCCTCGACACCGGCGAAGTCCGCCGATGGGAGCGTCACGTTACGGACGCTGTCGGCGCCGCGTTCCTGGGCGCCGAGGTCAGCTTCGGTGAACATGTCGCGGACCCAGCCGACGCCGGTGTCGACGCTGGTCGCGAACACCCCGAGGCGACCACGGCCGTGCAGGACCCGGGCGATCTCCGCCAGAGCCGGGGAAGCGTCGAACCAGTGCCACGCTGAACCCACGACGACGGCATCCAGGCCGTCGTCCGGCAGCGGTATCCGCTCGGCCGCACCATCCAGGCACTCGTGCTCCGGGAACCGCGCCGCGAAGACATCGCGCATCTGCGCGTCGGGTTCCACCGCGACCACGGTAAGCCCGAGTGGTCGAAGCTGCCCGGTCACCTGGCCGGTCCCGGCCGCGAGGTCGAGGACACGCCGCTCGTCCCCGCGCAACAGCCACGAGATGGCCTCGGCGGAAGGAAGGAAACGAAGGCGATCGTAGGTGCCGGCCGCTGTTCCGAAGGGCAGGGAGCTTTCGCTGTGCTGAGAGGAAACGTCCGTCATTCACCTCACGCTACCCAGCCGGCTTCAGCTAACCCCTCGAACCGGCCCGCTCCGCGCGACCTCCGCCCGCCGGGCCCGCGCCGCCGCGCGGGCGCCGGCGATGTTTAGCCGGGTAATCGTGATGTAACAATGTGTAGTGTCGCGAAGGCGCTGAGTATCCGGTGTGCGCCTGCTCGACAGGAACCGCGAGACGCCGGGCATCGGAGATGCGGGGACATCACCGAGACACGCGAGACGACGGGGAGACCGGGGACAGACGGGGAGACCGGGGACAGGTGGTGCGCGGCCGACGGCCGCACTAATGGGGAGGTTAGGTATGCGGCTCGTCCATTCCGCCGGCATGGTGCTGACACTGGCCGGGCTTGCCATCGCGACGACGGCGGCGCCGGCGCTCGCAGACGGCGACCCGGCGGCCGCGCCGTCGACGGCGGCGCCGGGAAGCCCGGTGAGTTTCTCGATCGACTGCGGCTCGGCGTCAACGGGGGCCACGCTGTTCGGCACGACGCTCGGGCTGTCGGAACACATCCCGATGACGCCGCAGAGCAAGACGGGCACCTACGCGGTCGAAGTGACCCTGCCGTCCAGCATCGTGGCGGGCACCTACTCGCCGTCCGTCGACTGCGACAACGGGGTCGCCGGCACCGCGACGGTGGTCGTGACGCCGTCCGGGGCGCCGATCACCGGCGACGGCACGACCGCGACGGCGACGGGCGGACCGCTGACGACCGTGGGCCTCGGCGTGGCCGGGCTGGGCGTGCTGATGGTGGGAGGCTGGGCCCTGTGGCGGCGCCGCGCGGATTCGCGCGCGTGAGCCGGGCGCGGTGATACGCGGCGGGGCTCCCCGGGCACTGGAGGCATCGGCGCGCCCCCGGGCAGTGGTGACCTGGCGGTGGGTGGACAAGCCGCCCGTGCCCGCGCCCGGGCGGCGGCCGGACGAGCCGACGCCGTGGGGGGCCTACGCCGGCATCGTCCTCCTCGGCCTCGGGCTGCTGATCATTGGCGTGACCGGCGGCATGCACAGATGGGCGCCGCCGCCCGTGCCGTCGGCCACCAGGCTCCGGTCGGCGTCGTCGGTGGGCCCCGGCCGGAGCGCGAGCCGCGGCCGTCGCGCGGGTCCCGTGGCGATGTCCCGGTCCGTGCCGGTGAGTGTCCGCATTCCGGCGATCGGCGTCAGCGCGCACATCATCTCCGTCGGTCTCACCACGAGCGGCGGAGTGGGGGTGCCGTCGCTGTCGACCCCCATGCTCGTCGGCTGGTACGACCGCGGCGCGGCACCCGGCCAGTCAGGCCCGGCGGTCTTGGTCGGGCACGTGGATGCCGCGGCGACGGGGCCGGCGGTCTTCTACGAACTCGGTGACCTGCGCCCGGGGGACCTGATCGACGTGACGCGCGCGGACCACCGGACGGCCGAGTTCAGGGTGACGTCCGTGGCGCTGTACCCGCAATGGGACTTCCCCGCGCGTCAGGTGTACGGTGCGACGTCGGTCCCGGCGCTGCGGCTGGTCACGTGCGGCGGCGACTTCGACGAGCAGACCCACCTGTACCTCGACCGGACCGTCGCGCTGGCCGCCTACGTCGGCCAGGCCGCGTAGCGGAACCGCCGGCACATGGCCACTGAAGATCACGCGGCGTCCGGCGACATCGACCGGCTGCTGCTGCGCTTGACGCGCTTCATGCTGCGCTACAGCGCCGAGGGCGCCTTCGAGGTACGCGACACGGTGCGCCGGGTCGCGGGGGCATACGGAGCCGACGCTGACGTCCTGGCTATCGCGGAGGGCGCGGTGCTCACCGTCCGGCACGACGCCGACCCAGCCGGGCCGCCGTACGCCGCGACCGTCCGCGTCACGCCGGAGCTCGCTCGCCTCGACCTGGTCTCGGACTGCAAGTTCCTGGTCTACCGGATAGTCGCCGGCGAGCTGCCGCCGCGGGCGGCGGACCGGGAACTGGCGGAACTCGAACGCCGTCCGGCGCCGCGCCCGGACTGGCTCAAGGTCGCCGGGATCGTGCTCTTCGCCACCGGTTTCGCGCCCAGTGTCCAGGCGACCTGGACCGAGCTCGGCTACAGCGCGGTGCTCGGCCTGGTCATGGGCCTGGTGTTCCTCGCGGCGGAGCGGACGGCCGTGCTGCGCGTCCTGCTGCCGATCGCCGGGCCGGTGGTGGTCGGCGTGGTGGCCTTCGGCCTCCTGCACGCGCATCGCCAGCCGGGCGGCCCGATGATCTTGATGGTGCCGGCGCTCTTCGTCCTCATCCCCGGCGACTTCCTGTGCGCGGCGACCGCGGAGATCGCGGTCGGCCAGCTGACGCCGGGCGCCGTGCGGCTGGCGCAGGCCGCGTTCACGCTGGTGGAGATTGCCGCTGGCGTGTTGATCGCCGCCGAGATCACGGGCGCCGGCACCACCAGCCTGTTCGAGTCGACGGTGCCCGCCGTGCTGCCGTACTGGCTGATCGTCGTGTCCTGGATTCCGTTCGTCCTCGGGCTGGCGCTGACGTTCAGCGCCCGGATGGGTGACGTCCCGTGGATACTGGCGCTCACCTATGTCGCGTGGGGCGTGCAGCTCGGCGTGACCAAATGGGTCGGCCCGACGGCCGGGACGTTCGTCGCGGCCGGGCTGCTGGCGGCCCTGGCCGGGTTCCTGGAAACCTCACCGCGCCGCCCGCCGCGCATCGTCCTCATCCTCGGCGGCTTCTTCGCGCTCACCGTGGGCGCGCTCGCGCTGCGGGGGCTGACCACGCTCGACGGCGGGCACGCGATCCAGGGCTTCAACGACATCCGCGACGCGGTGACGCAGACCGCGGCGCTTACCCTCGGGCTGGTCGTCGGCGCGGTCCCGGTCCAGGCGGCCGCGGCCGCGCGTGCCGCCAGGCGAGCGGCTGGTAGCGGGAGCGGTGCTATTTTCCTGCACGACGCTGGTGACTGACTCGGGCATGTCAGCCGTATCCCGTGCGGGCCGAGGGACCCGCACGGGACGGAGTGAGTAGGAACGTGATAGAGGGATTTTTGTAGTTAGGGGAGATAGCTGAACGGCTCGAACGCGTGGCTGAAGTCCCATTCCGGCTGGGTAACGCCGGAGCAGTCGTCCGCCCCCTTGGTGCCCGGGCAGCTGCCGTTGTCACGCTGCAGCGCCCAGGTCGAGATGAGGCCGAGTCCGTGGCCCTGCGCCCAGTGCAGCAGCGCGGGCGCGTCCGCGGTCGTGAACGTCTCGTCCGGGCCGTAGTCGTCGATGCCGGGCATCTCGGTGACGCCGATCATGTGCCAGCGGGCCGCGGGCGACTTGCCGGGGTAGAGCGCCGCCAGCTGGCCCGCGACCGCCGTCGCCGCGTCCTCGGTGTCGGCCAGCATGTTCTGCTCGGTGCCGATGTAGTAGTCGAAGGTCATGATGTTGACCTCGCTGATCTGGGCGTGCGCGGCGACCGCGCTGCTCAGCACGGACAGGCCCGACGACGTGAGGCCGGTCGGGTTCACCGGGATCGTGTAGTCGAACTGGATGACCTTGTGGTGCCGGGCCGCCCACGCCTCGGTCTCCGCGATGGCCTCGTTGCGGCGCTGGATCCCGGCGGTGTTGGTGAGCGAGTCCGCCTCGACGTCGAGGTCGATGCGGGTGATGTGATAAGTCGCGGCGAGCTGCTCGTACACCTTGGCGATCGCGCTGACGCTGGTGCAGCTGTCCGCTAGTTCGGTGTTGGTGGTGTCGGCGCTGTAGCCCCCGAATGACGGGATGACGTTGCCGCCCGCGGACTGGATCCTGGCGATGTCGGCGCCGAAGCTGCCCGCCGCGGTCGCGGAGATCGGCGTGGACGTGTCCCCGTTCCAGTAGGCGGTGCACGACCCCGGCTCGTTCGTCTGCAGGAAAGCGAGCGACAGGTACCTGGCACCGGACTCGGCCGACAACTGCGCGAGGCCGCCGTCGGTGGTGTCGTAGGTCTCGAAGTACGGCGCGAATACATGCGGCGGCAGGACACGGGCGAAGCCCTGGGCGGCCGCGTGGTGGCCGATCAGGGCGGCGGCGGGGTGGCCGGCGGATGCCGTATCGGCGCTCGCCACGGGGGCGAGGAAGCCGATCGTCGCCGCGACGGCGGCCACTGCCGTCACGGTGAGGGGAGCGAGTCGTCTCAAGCACGGATCCTTTGCGCTAGTCGGCAGCGAGCGAGAAGCGGGCCGTGACCCAGTGGCCCCGAGAGCCCGCCCAGAAACAATTAGGAAAGTTTCCTAATTGTTTCTGCGAGAAAGCTAATCCTCCGGCCGAGCCGACGTCAAGGTCCGATCCCGATGCGTGATCCCCGAGCGTGCGGCCGAACCGCGAAGTCGGGCCAGCGGGAACCTGCGAAACATAGGCGGAACATTCGCCCGTTTGGATACCATTGTCCGGGTTAATCGGCCCGAACGTAACCAACTGTGAAGACCGTAGATCGTCATGCCGCATGACCTGCGGCAACAAGCAGGCGCCTGACCCGGCTGCTGGCCAGCCGGGTGCTCGCGGTAACCACCGATCGGGTGTCGTGCGCGTTCAAGACTTGAGGGGAAACATTGAGCCTCCGGTACGTCAGGGACCACAAGATCATGTCGGTGATCGCCGTCATCGTGGTCGTGGCTATCGTGGTGGTGGCGACTCGCGCCATCAGCGGATCCTCGGGTGCCGGCGTCCCCGCCGCCACCTGCTCGACGGCCATATCCGATCTCAGCGGCGTGTCGGTCGACCTTGAGAACGGCAACGACGCCGCTGTGTACACCGCCAGCAATACCGCTTACAACTCGGTGTACGACACGAACGGCTACGGCAGCAAGCTTGTCAAGGACCTGTCGGCCCTCGAGAGCGACGCCAACATCCTGAGCAGCGGCTCAACGGACAACACCGCGAGCGTCACCTCCGACCTCCAGACGGTCTTCGGCGACTGCGGCAAGAGCTACCCCGGCAGCTGAGCGGGATCTGACGCCGCCGCTAGCCGCTCCGGCGGCTAGCGGCGCATCAGGATGCGGCCGGTCGAGTCCCGGCCCTCGATCTTGCGGAGATCGACGATGACCGCGACGCCGTGGCGGCGGAAGTCCATCTGCCGCTCGCCCGGATGCGAGTTCTCGTAGATCGCGGTGCGCACGGCCGGATCGTCGTGGACACGGGCCCGGCCGTAGAACGTGTACGAGGTCCGGGTCCGGGCGTCGTGGTAGAAGAGCGTCACCTTCGGGCGGACCGCGATGTTCCGCGGCAGGCCGCCGGCCGGATCGCGGGCCCACAGCGCCAGCTGCTCGTCGGAGTAGGCCTGGATCGTGCCGCGGAACGACAGGTGGATCTCCTCGTCGGAGTCCAGGTAGGCGATCAGCACGGGTGTCTGGTTGTCGAGCGCGCCGGTTATCGCGGCCTTCATCTCGCCGGTGAGCCGGAGCGGTGCCGCCTCCGGCGGGGCGGGCGGGATCAGCTCTTGCTCGACCCGCCTGATCTTGCCGCCCGCGAACTCGAAGACGAACTCGATGCCGCCGAACCGGGCCGTCGCCGGCAGCGTCGCCGAGATGGTGGCCCGGTCGCCGTCGCCTCCGGGGCCGCTGGCTCCGGGGTGGCCGCCGGGGCCGCTTGCGAGGACAAGCGCGGACCACTCGGCGGGGCCGGCCGCGAGGACGCCGGCGCTGCGGGGGCCGCGGAGCATCGCGAGCGCCGCCTCGGTCCCCTCCGCGCGGCCGAAGTTGGTCTCCACGACTACGTCGCCGGTCATGCGGGCCGCCACCGCCGCCGCCGCGGCGTCATCGTCGGCGTTCAGCAAGGCGTTTTTGTATGCTTCGACGGCTTCGCTGCGGTCGGTCATGCTTCCAAGCATCGCAGAGCGGAAGATTGTCTGGACAGTGAGTTCCCGATCGGAGGCACCCTTGAGCGCTCCTCTTCCCCTGACCCGGCCCGCTTCCCTGATCCGGCCGCCTGCGCTGCGGCCCGGTGACCGCGTCGCCGTGCTGTGCGCCAGCGGCCCGGTCGAGGCCGGACCCCTGGAAACCGGGCTGGATACGCTGCGTTTCGCCGGCCTGGAACCGGTCGTCTATGCGTCGGCGCGCGCGCTCGGCAGCTTCCGCGAATACCTCGCGGGCGACGACAAGACACGTGCCGCCGATCTCGTGTCCGCGCTCATCGACCCTGGCATCGCGGGCCTGATCTTCGCCAAGGGCGGCTACGGCGCGCAGCGCACCCTGGAAGCGGTGGACTGGGACGCCGTCGCCGCGGCCGCCCCCGCACCGAAGGTGCTCGCCGGGTTCTCCGACGTCACCGCCGTGCTCGAGGCGGTGGCGGTCAAGCTGGGCTGGGCATCGCTGTTCGGGCCGATGCCGAGCGTGCCGGGATCGAACGCGCACTACTCGTTCGGGTCGCTGCTGCGGACGCTGACCCGGCCGGAATCCGCCACGGAGACGCGGTATCCGGACGCGGTCACGGTCAGCGGGGGAACCGCGCGCGGCGTCACGAAGGGCGGCACGCTGACCCTGCTCTCATCCTCGGTCGGCACCGGCACCTCGTGGCCGGCGGACGGCGGCATCCTCGTGCTCGAAGACGTCGAGGAGGAGCCGTACCGGCTGGACCGCATGATCACCCAGCTCCGCCGTTCCGGTTACCTGGACGGGGTCGCCGGTATCATCACCGGCACGTTCACCGACTGCGGCCCGCGCGAGGACGTCCACGAGATCCTGTCCGAGCGCCTCGGCGACCTCAACGTCCCGATGATCTCCTGGGCGAACATCGGCCACGGCGGCAAGTTCCAGACGTTCCCGGTCGGCATCGCCGCCGAGCTAGACGCGGACGCCCGCGTCCTGCGCCTGCTGGAGCCGGCGCTGCGGCCGGCGGGCGGTCACCAGTTGCCGTGATGGTCCGGCACCAGCCGGATCAGCGGCAGCAGTACGAGCAGCAGGGCGGCGAAAACCAGGAAGACATGAGCCTGCACGATCCCCGGATGAGAGCTACGGGCAATGAGCGCGGTCGTCACCGATACGGCGATGATCGATCCTGACTGGCGGAACATTCCGCGCAGCCCGGCGATGGCGGCCACCTGGTCCGGCGCCAGCTGAAGGCTCGCGTTGTTGGACGCGGGCACCGACAGGCCCATTCCGCAGCCGGTGATCGCGGACCCGATCGCCAGCCAGGCGTAGGCCGAGAGGCCGGGGGAGGCGGCCATCATCACCAGGCCCCCGGCCAGGACGGTGAAGCCGACGATCATCGGCAGCCGGTAGCCGGTGCGGCGCAGCGTCATCGCGGCGACGCCCGCGACGGCGATCATGCCGACCGCCCTGGCGGTGAGCAGCGTGCCCGCGCCGAGTGGCGCGATGCCGTAGCGCTCCTGCGCGTACAGCGGGACCAGGGCGGCGAAGCCGAGCGCGGCGGCCCCGTACACCATGTTGATCAGGTTCATGATCCCGAAGCCGCGTCCGCGGAGCAGCCGGTAGGGGACGAACGGCGCCGGGTCGCGCTGCGAGTGCCGTACGAAGAGGCCGAGCGCGACGAGGGCGACGGCCTCGGAGATGAGGAAGACCGGGCTGTAGAGCGGGACGCTCCCGCTCCCGAGGTACGTGATGCCGAACATGGCGGCGGTGATCAGGACGGCCAGCAGGGCGATGCCGCGGATGTCGATGCGGCTGCTCGTGCGGCGTCCGGTCGAGGGGATGAACTTGATCGTGAGCGCGATCAGGATGATCCCGATGGGCACGTTGACCAGGAAGATTCCGCGCCAGGACCAGTAGCTCACGAAGATGCCGCCGAGAATGGGCCCGATGATGCCGCCGACTGGCAGGATGGAGGTGAACATCCCGACGGCGCGGTCGCGCTCGGGGCCGAAGTGGTCCGAGACGATACCCGTGGCCGAGGGCATGAACGCGCCGCCGCCCAGCGCCTGGATGAAGCGCGGTATCAGCAGGAGGGCTATGTTCGGGGCGAAGCCACAGCACAGCGAGGAGATCGTGAAGACCGCCGCCGAGACGGCGAACACCTTCTTCCGCCCGTACATGTCGCTGATCTTGCCGGCCATCGGCATGGCGATGACCTGCCCGAGCGCGTAGATCGTGATCGTCCAGCCGCTCCAGTTGATCCCGGCACGCAGATCGTGCTCGATCGCGGGGAGCGCGGTGGCGACAATGGTCTGGTCGATGGATGCCATGAACAAGCCGATGGACACGATGGCGAAGACCAGCCAGCGGTGTTCAAGTGCCTCCGCGACCGGGCCAGAGTCGTTTCCCGCGCGGGCTGGCGTTGTTGCGTGTTCATCGGTAGCGCTCACATATGATAAGAATAATTGCTTGCTGGCAAGCATTCAAGTTCAATGGCGGAGACCGACATGGATGCCGAACTCGTGGCCCGCTTGCGCGGGGTGATCCCGCGGCTGGCGAGGCAGCTAAACGACACGTCGACCGGGGAAGACCTGACGCCGACCCAGTACTCGGTACTGTCGCTGATTCGCGTCCGCGGACCGCTGGGCCTGGCGGAACTGACCGAGCTGGAAGGCATCAACCCCACGATGCTGTCCCGGATCGTCAAGGTGCTCGACGAGCGCGGTCTCATCCGCCGGCTGCCGAACCCCAACGACATGCGCGCGGCCCTGGTGGAGGCGACGCCCGAGGGCGAGCGGGTCCACGAACGGGTGCGGGAGCAGCGCACGCAAGTTGTCACCGAATGCCTGGAGCGCCTGCCGCCGGAGACGGCGGAGACGCTGCTCGCCGCCGTCTCCGCGATGGAGGAGCTGGCAGAGGCCGTGAAATCCTCCCCGGCGGTCAAAAAATTACGTTCTTAACTTTCTGGCTGAACGACTTTCACCATTCGAGCCTGACCGGATGCGCTCGCTGCTGTTGGTTATTGAGATGACGTCAACGTGAGCTAGGTTGTCACGGTTCGTCGAGCAGGCGCTGCGCGGCTACCTGGACCAGCTCGGCCAGGGCCCCGGCGAAGCCGGGTGACCGACGATGGCCGGCTGCCATCCGCGCAACCTGAGGCGGTGGAAGTCACCGTGCGCTGCCTGTCCGCCGTCGGCGAAGCACTCTCGCGCTTCCCGGACCGGCTGTCTACATTGGGTGCATGCCTGAGGTCGCCAGGATCTACCCGATGCAGAGACAGCAGCCTGAAGTGCGCTCCCCGGAACCTGCGCGTTCCCCGGAACCTGCGCGTTCCCCGGAACCTGCGCGTTCCCCAGAACCACTGTGGCGCGAGGTACTCGGCCGCCGCCTGCGGGCATTGCGCGCGGACCGCGCGGAGACGCTGGCCGAGACCGCCGATCGCGCCGGGATCTCACCGCAGTACCTCTCCGAGGTAGAGCGCGGCCGCAAGGAGCCGTCGAGCGAGATGATCGCGGCCCTGGCGGGGGCACTGGACACGACGCTGGCCGACCTGACGACCCAGGTGACGGAAGACCTCCGCCAGTCCCAGTCCCTCCGCGTCATCCAGCCCACCCACACCACGCCCACCACGCCCACCACCTTCAACGCCCTGGCGCTGGCCGCCTAACCGGCGCCGAGGTGAGGTCGCTAAGTCCGGTCTGTCAGGATCTGGTCGGCCAGGCCATAGTCGATGGCCCCCTGCGGGGTGAACACGCGGTCCCGGTCGGTGTCGGTGCGGAGTGTTTCCGCCGACTGGCCCGTGTGCCGCGACAGGACCGCCTCCATCTCGCCCCGCAGCCGGACCACTTCGTCCGCCGCCAGGATCAGGTCGGGGATCGCGCCCCTGCCCTGCGTGCCCGGCTGGTGCAGGACCACCCGTGCATGCGGGAGGATCGCCCGCCGGCCGCGGGTGCCCGCCGCCAGGAGCACGGCGCCTTCGGCGATCGCCTGTCCCACGCACGTCGTCGCGACCGGGGCCTGGACGTGCTGCATCGTGTCGTAGATCGCGAACATCGACGTCATGTCGCCGCCCTCGCAGTTGATGTACAGGTCGATCTCCTGATCGGGGCTGCGCGCCTCCAGGTAGAACAGCTGCGCGATGATCGCGTTGGCCACGCCCGGGTCGATCCCGGTGCCGAGGTAGATGATCCGCTCGGTCAGCAGGTGCGAGTAAACGTCCATGATCCGGTCACCGCGCGGCGACTCGGAGATCACGCTGGGGATCGTGTAGGTGCTCATGCGGACGCCCCCGCCGGGACTGAGGTCCGCAGCCCGAACGGCCGCTTCTTCGACGGCATCACCTGACTGAACGACTCCGCGATCGCGTCGACGAACCCGTAGTCGAGGGCTTCGGCGGCTGTGTACCAGTGGTCGTGCCGGGCGTCCTCGGTGATGCGTTCAACCGGCTGTCCGGTGTCCGCCGAGATGAGGCCGAGCACCGTGTCGATCGTCTGCCGCAGGTCGGCCGCCTGCAGTTCGACCTCGACGGCGGAGCCGCCGATCCCCGCCGACCCCTGGTGCATCAGGATCCGGGAGTGCGGCAGCGCGAACCGCTTCCCGTGCGTGCCCGCGGACAGCAGGAACTGCCCGGCACTGCACGCGATCCCGAACGACAGCGTCGACACGTCGCACGGCACCAGGCGCATGATGTCGCGAATCGCCAGCATCGACGGCACCGAACCGCCGGGGGAGTTGATCCACAGCGCGATGTCAGCGTCGGGATCCTCATCGGCCAGGGTCATGAGCTGCGTGGCGAGCAGCGTGCCATTGTCGTCGTCGAGGACTCCGTCGAGGACGAGGATGCGTCGCTGCAGGAGGGTACCGCGGGTTCGCTCGGTGAAGATTCTCGTTTCATCAGCCATATGACCAGCGTGCGGGATCGAGGACCGCAACCGAAGCCCATGCTGCTGTGGGCGGATCTGCTGTGGGCAGCGGGCGTCGGCTACAGCCGCGCCTCGGGCCGCGTCGGCTCGAAGAGCTCCACCAGGTTGCCCGCGGGGTCCTCGGCCAGGATCTGACGCCCGCCCACGCCCTCGACGATCTCGTTGCGGAACCGCACGCCGTTCTCGCGCAGCGACCGCACCGTGGCGTACAGGTCGGCGACCTCGAGCGCGAACCGGTTCCAGCCGCCCGGTGCCGGCACGGTGCCGTCGGGCATCGTCTGGCCGCCGCCGCCCGGCCCGCCGGGCGCGCTGAGGGTCAGCCGGAGGTCCCCCCGGACCAGCATCGCGAACGTGGGCGCGGGATGCATCACCTCGGTGAAGCCGAGGCTGTCGCGGTAGAACGCGATCGCGGCGTCGACGTCGTCAACGATGTACCGGACGCTCACCGTTGCCATGTCGCTAGCTTCCGGCCTTCACTTCCCGCGACGTGGCCGGGGGACGTGCTCGATCACCGCGTCCGGGCCGGGGAACAGCAGGAGCGTGTGGCCGTCCTCGAACCGCACCAGGTACGGCGGCTCGCCCCTGTCCCCGTGGACTTCGACGATCTCGCCGTGTTTGTCTGCATGGCCGACGATGTTGCCGCGGATGCAGATGCGGTCGCCTTTGGTAGCTTCCACGCGGGTCTCCCTCCGCGTTGAGGTGTCCCTACCTAGCCCAGCCTGGCACGCGGCATGAGTGTTGACTACCGCTACCGGCCGGTAGCTCCCCAGGTCAGGGCGGCCGCACCGTCACCTGGCCAGTACCGTCATCCGGGCAGCATGGCGACGGCCATGAATCGGCCGCACGGCCGAGCGGCGCGGTCGGAGAAGAAGTCGCCCGTCGAGGTCCGCGTGTCGATCCCCATCGGGTGGACATCCTGCACGCCCGCGTCCCGCAACTGGATGCGCAGCGCTCCCGTCATGTCGAAGGTCCAGTGCCCGGGGCGGGTCGGCCGCAGCAGCTTGCCGGTCCCGGGGAAGGCCGCCGTCACCTCGCCGGCTTCGGCCTCGCCGATCTCGTAGCTGTCCGCGCCGATCGCCGGGCCGATGCCGACAGCCAGGTCGCCCGGCTGTGACCCGAACGCTTCCCGCATCACCGAGATCGTCTTGGGCAGCGTCCCGAGCACCGTGCCGCGCCGCCCGCAGTGCGCGACCCCGATGGCGCGGTGAACCGGATCGAACAGCACGACCGGCGCGCAGTCCGCCACGATCGTCGCCAGCGCCACGCCCGGCAGGCTGGTCACCATCGCGTCGGTGCCCGGCAGCGCGTCGCGCGCGTCGGTGTCGCCGTCATGTCCGCGGCCCGCGAGGTCCGCGCCGATCACGGCCACGCGATCGCGGTGCTGCTGGTCCGCCACGGTGAGCCGTCCGACGCCGAGCGCGGCGGCGAGACGGCGCCGGTTCTCCAGCACCGCCTCGTGGTCGTCACCGACGTGATCGCCGAGGTTCAGGCTGTCGTAGACACCAGTGCTCACCCCGCCGTGGCGGGTGGTGACCACCGCCGTCACGCTGTCCCCGCTGAAGGGAAACGGCCGTGGCCGCAGTTCAGTTGTCACGGCCATAAATGTATCGGCGACTCTAATTCCGTGCGGCGGGCCGGGCTGGTGCAGGGCATTCGCGCCGCAGGCCTCGGCGCAGGCCTCGGCGCGGGCTTCGGCCTGACCGTGCCGTCGCTCAACATGGGTCATTAGCGCCACGGGGCCGCCCGGGCTCCCGGAGCCGACCTCCGTGCCCGGTAAATCCACTTATATCGGGCGCTTGCGCGGCCTCGGGAGCAGCCGGATGACACGGTTACGTTGATCATGGGTCATAGATGCCATATATCGGCACCTTCGTCCCGTGATCATGAAACGGATACCCCATGAGGGGTATCCGTGAATGCGAAGTTTATAACGATATTTCGTTGTAAACCGGGCGGGCCGGATGGCCCGGATCCGGGGTTGTGCGCAAACGACCCATGATCATGTGGGAGACAGGCACCGCGTAGTTAGACGACCGGGTCGTGCCAGGTCTCGCCGGGCGGCAGCAGCGACGAGGAGTCCGCGCCCCATGTGCCGCGCGCGTACGGCGTCAGCGGGCCAACCTGGCCGAGCACCGGGTCGACGACGGCCCAGGCCGCCTCCACCGTGTCCTGCTGGGCGAACAGCCAGCGTTGCCCTTGGAGCGCGGCACCGATCAGCCGGTCGTACGGGCGCATGTCCGTGCCGGGGTGCTCGGTGAAAGTAAGGTCCTGCGTCTCCGGCTGCCAGCCCGCGCCGGGCTTCTTGCCGACAAGCGTAAAGACCGCATGATTTTCCGGGTATATCCGGAAACGGAGGGCGTTTGCCGCCGCCGCGTCTCCCAGCCCGAACGCGTCGTGCGGCGGCTTCCTGAATTTCACCATCACCTCGGTCGCCGTGACCGGCAGGCATTTCCCGGCCCGGATGAGGATCGGCACCCCGTCCCAGCGCCAGGAATCGGAGAATAGCCGGATCGCCGCGTACGTCTCGGTCTTCGACCCTTCCGCGACACCGGGGACGGACAGGTACCCGTCGTACTGTCCCTTCACCACGTCGGCGGGCGAGAGCGGGCGCAGCGCGGAGATCAGCGACGCCTTCGACCCGATCCACGAGTCCAGCCCGGAGCCGTCCGGCGGGTCCGCCAGCACCGTCGCGAGGACCTGAAGCATGTGGTTCTGGATGACGTCCTTGATCGCGCCGGTCTTGTCGTAGAAGCTGCCGCGGTCGGCGACATCGAACGCCTCGGCCATCGTGATCTGGATGGACTGCACGTAGTTGCGGTTCAGCAGCGGCTCGATCACCGAGTTCGCGAACCGGGCGAACATCAGCGACTCGACCGGGTCGAGCCCGAGCCAGTGGTCCACCCGGTAGACGGCGTCCTCGGGGAAGTACTTGTGCACCGTGTCGTTCAGTTCCCGCGCTGAGGCGAGGTCGTTGCCGAACGGCTTCTCCACCATGACGCGGTTTCCGGTCGCTCGCCCGACCGACGAGATGCCCTCCGCGATCCGCCCGAACAGGAACGGCGGGACCTCCAGGTAATACAGCACGCGATGTACGGACGGCCCGAGCGCGTCCGACATGGCGGCGTAGGTCGCGGGGTCCCCGAGGTCCCCGTCCACATAGTGCAGCAGCTCCAGCATGCGCTCGGCGGCCGGCGTGCCGGGGTCCATGTTGTTCAGCTTCAGGGAAGCGACGGCGTAGTCGCGGAACTGCTCCACGCCCCACCCGCCGCTCTTGGCGACTCCGATGACGGGCACGTCGAGCACCCCGCGCTCGACGAGTCCCACGAGAGCGGGGAACGTCTCCAGCTTGGCCAGGTCACCGGTAGCTCCGAAGATCACTAGTGCGTCGACTTGGTCGCTCATGATCACCATCCTGCCAGGTACCCGCCCGAGCCAGCACGAGGTCTGACATGATCGACAACGTGACCGAACACTATGACGTTGTGATTATCGGCACCGGGGCCGGCGGCGGCTCGATCGCGAATGTGCTCGCCAAGGCGGGCAAGCGCATCCTCCTGCTGGAACGCGGCGACTTCCTGCCCCGTGAAAAGGAGAACTGGGATCCCGAGCAGGTCTTCGTCAAGGGCCGCTATGTCTCCCGTGACACCTGGTACGACGCGGACGGCAACCCGTTCCAGCCGCAGGTGCATTATTTCGTCGGCGGCGCCACCAAGATGTACGGCGCGGCCCTGTACCGGCTGCGGCCCGGGGACTTCGGCGAGGTCCAGCACGTGGACGGACCGTCCCCGGCCTGGCCGGTTACCTACGACGAGTTCGAGCCCTGGTACACCAAGGCCGAATGGCTCTACCAGGTACACGGAAACCACGGCGAGGATCCCACGGAGGGCAACTGGTCTCGCCAGTACCCCTGGCCCGCGGTCTCGCACGAGCCCCGCATCCAGCAGATCGCCGACGACCTCGGCAAGGCCGGTTACCACCCGTTCTCCGCGCCGTGCGGCATCCTGCTCGACGAGGCCAGCCCGTTCAAGTCGGCCTGCATCAGGTGCAACACGTGCGACGGTTCCCCGTGCCTGGTGCACGCCAAGTCGGACGCGGAAGTCATCGGCGTCCGTCCCGTCCTCGGTCAGGAGAACGTCACGCTCCTCGTCGGCGCGGAAGTCCGCTCCCTCGGAACGGACAGTGGCGGCTCCTCCGTGTCCACCGTCGTCGTGTCCCGGGCGGGACGGACCGAGGAGTACTCCGGCGACATCGTCATCCTGGCGGCTGGCGCGGCGAACAGCGCCCGCGTGCTCCTGCGCTCGGCGTCGGATCAGCACCCGAACGGTCTCGCCAACGGCTCGGACCAGGTCGGCCGGAATTACATGTTCCACAACAGCAACGCCGTGGTCGCGATCGACCGCGAGCCGAATGACACTGTCTTCCAGAAGACCCTCGGCCTCAACGACTTCTACTTCGCGGGGGAGGGACGTCCCTGGCCGCTCGGCAACATCCAGATGGTCGGCAAGTCGAACGCCGCCGCCATGCGCGGCGAGGAGCCGAAACTGACGGCGCTCGCCCCGACGCTGACCCTCGCGGACGTCGCCCGTCATGCCGTCGACTTCTGGCTGACGACCGAGGACATCCCCAAGCCCGGCAACCGGGTAACCGTCGGCCGTGACGGGAACATCAGGCTGTCTTACCGCGCCACCAACCAGCCCGAGACCGACGGGCTGTACGCGGAGCTGCGGAAGGTCATGAACCACGTCGGGATCGCCGCGCACCACGTGCTTGACAAGAACTTCTACATGAACATGGCCATCCCGATCGCCGGAGTGGCGCACCAGGCGGGCACATGCCGGTTCGGCACCGATCCCCGGGTCTCGGTGCTCGACGTGAACTGCAAGGCACACGAACTCGACAACCACTACGTTGTCGACGCGAGCTTCCTGCCCAGCATCGGCGCGGTGAACCCGGGGCTGACCATCATGGCCAACGCGATCAGGGTCGGCGAGCATCTTCTCGAGCGGATGGGCTAGATAAGGACACCATGGAGCGCTACCCGAACATCAGCGACCACGGCCTCATCGGAGACCTCCAGACGGCCGCCCTGGTATCGACCGACGGCACGGTGGACTGGTTCTGCTGCCCGCGATTCGACTCCCCGAGCGTGTTCGCGGCGCTGCTCGACGCCGACAAGGGCGGGTATTTCCGTATCGCCCCGGACCGGGAGTGCGTCACCCGGCAGCTCTACTTCCCGGACACCGCGGTCCTCATCACGCGGTTCCTCACGCCCGATGGCGTCGGTGAGCTCCACGACTTCATGCCGATCGCCGGCAAGCACGTCACCAACCGGCACCGGCTCGTCCGCCAGGTCCGGGTGGTCCGGGGCACGATGCGGTTCAACCTCGACCTCCAGCCGCGGTTCGACTACGGCCGCGCCAAGCACACGGTCCAGGTCACCGAGAACGGCGCGACCTTCATCCCGGAACCGCACGGCACGTCGGCGAACCCGGCGCTCGTGAACCCCGCGCTAACCCTGCACATCGCGGGCTCGAATCACCATTCCCTCGCCGACTCGGGCGTCACCATGCAGCGGGCGGGGGACGGGATCACGGCCACCCGTACCCTGAAGGCTGGCCAGACCTGGGGCGTGGTCCTCGAATCGGGCACCACGCAGCCGGCGCGCCTGCACACGGATGACCTCAACCGCCTGCTGCGCGAGACCACGGGTTTCTGGCGGGACTGGCTGCACGGATCCACGTACCGGGGCCGCTGGCGGGAGATGGTCGCGCGGTCGGCGGTGACCCTGAAGCTCATGCAGTACGCCCCGACCGGCGGCCTGGTCGCCGCGCCGACCACGGGCCTGCCGGAGCAGGCGGGCGGGGAGCGGAACTGGGACTACCGCTACACGTGGGTCCGTGACGGCTCGTTCTCGATCTATGCCCTGCTCGGCCTCGGGTTCACCGAGGAGGCCGGAGCCTTCGCCGACTGGCTCCGCGCACGTGCCCGGGACGCGGCGGGCGACGCCTCCGGCCCGCTGAAGATCATGTATCGCGTCGACGGGAGCAGCGACCTCACCGAGGAGACGCTCGACCACTTCGAAGGCTGGCGCGGATCGCGGCCCGTGCGCATCGGCAACGGCGCGGCCGACCAGCTGCAGCTGGACATCTACGGCGAGGCGATGGACGCCTTGTACCAGGCCAACCGGCGCAGCGTCCAGGTCACACACCAGAGCTGGCTGGAGATCGCGAGCTTCATCGACTGGCTGTGCGAGCACTGGGACCAGCCGGACGAGGGAGTCTGGGAGACGCGCGGCGGACGCAAGGACTTCCTCTACGGCCGTGTCCAGACCTGGGTCGCGTTCGACCGGGCGATCAGGATGGCGACCGACCGCGGCCGTCCGGCGGACCTGATCCGCTGGCGGACCGAGCGCGACGCGGTCTACAACCAGGTCTTCGACAGGGGCTGGAACCAGAAGACCGGCGCTTTCACGCAGTTCTACGGCAGTGATGTCCTCGACTCCTCCCTGCTTATGATGCCGCTGCAGGGCTTCATCGCGCCGGGCGACCCGATGTGGCTCGACACCCTCAAGGCCATGGACAGGGAGCTCGTCTCCGACAGCCTCGTCTACCGCTACAACCCCAGTGCCTCCCCGGACGGGCTGGCCGGGGACGAGGGCACGTTCTCCCTGTGCACGTTCTGGTACGTGGACGCGCTCGCCCGCTCCGGCCGGCTCGAAGACGCGCGCCTCGTGTTCGAGAAGATGCACACGTACGCCAACCACCTGGGCTTGTACTCCGAGGAAATCGGCAGCACCGGCGAGCAGCTCGGCAACTTCCCCCAGGCGTTCAGTCATCTGGCCCTGATCACCGCCGCGGTCAACCTGGACTATCAGCTCGACCACGGCGCCGGCATGACCCCGGGCGACTGACCGCCAGTCGTCAGCGCACGGCCCGCGTCGCCCTCGCCCGCAGTTCCGCCCGCAAATGCCCGGACAGGTTCGGACAGGCCGAGGACGGGCAGGGGCGAGCCGAGCGCGGTACCGGACAGAAAACCGCAACCGGAGATTAAGCAGTGTCCTCCCGGGTACGGTGGGAACCGGACATCAGGGAGGTAAGTGGCTATTTCTTCGCCCGTACGACGAGTCAGAACCATTGGTTTCTACGTACTCACCTTCCTCATCGTCACGGCCGGCGCGATATGGCTCGCCCTGCGCGTCGCGCCGCTGCAGACCGTGTCGGCGGCCGGGCAGACCGCGCAAGTCGGCGCCACACAGCCGAACGCCAGCCTCAAGGGCCCTGGTGAGCTCGACCTGTTCGGACAGGCGATCCCGACCCGGCCGCAGTTCACCGGCCCCATTCGCCCGAAGCTCGTGCTCGAGCACGTCAGCATCAGCCCGCAGGTTGTCCAGGTGCTGAGGAGCGACGGCACGCACAAGGTCGAGCTCACGCTCAGCCAGCAGCTCGCGGCGGGCTGGGAGCGATACTTCCTGTGGGAGACACTGATCGCCATCGGCTTCGCCGCGATCCCGCTGATCGCCATCGTGGCCATCCGCAAGAAGCCGAGGATCTGGAAGTTCCTCGCGGCCGGGATAACGGTGGTCGTCCTGGTCAACGTGGGCGGCATCCTGCTGACCGCGTCCAGCACGCCGAAGACGCTGCGCAGTGTCAAGACGCTCGACGACCTGACGGGCGTCGACCCGCTGACCGTGCCGCCGGCCGCCGGCAAGCCGCAGCCCGGCGTGCAGGCGGTGGTGATCGGCGACTCGACCGCGTCCGGCTGGGGCCTGCCGTGGGGACCGAACCCGACGGCGATCGACCAGGCCTGCGGGCGGTCGGTTGACGCCTACTCCCACGATCTGGCCACCGCGAACAACTGGAACGTGATGAACGTTGCGTGCGGGAGCGCCACGATACAAAACGGCCTGCTCGGGCCGCAGGTGCTGTACAACGGGGAAATCGCGCCGCCGCAGCTGCCGGAGGCGGAGGCCGCCACGCACGCGAAGGTGATCATTGTCAGCGTCGGCGCCGACGACCTGCAGTGGGGTGTGATGACGCAGCTGTGCGCGGCCGCCCAGGCCTGCGACGACAAGATCTCGGCCGCGTACTTCGGGCAGCTGCTAGATAACTTCACCCGCAGCTACTACGAGCTGCTCAGCGACCTGGACCGGCTCCCGAACCACCCCGCGGTGCTCGTCAACGAGTATTACGACCCGTTCGGCACGGACCTGTCCTGCCTCAGCAGGTACGGGATGACGCCCGCGAAGGAGAAGGCGCTCGTGTCCCGGCTGGGACAGCTCAACACGGTGCTGGCACAGGGCGCGAGCCTGTTCGGCTTCGGCGTCGCCACGCCGCAGTTCACCGGGCACGAACTGTGCACGACCGACCCCTACGTGCAGGGCCCGGACGACCCGGCCCCGCTGCACCCGAACGCCGCCGGCGACCTCGCGATCGCCCTCGCCGACGAGCAGGCGCTGCCGCAGCTGAATCCCGAGCCGGTGACGATCCCCACGCCGTCCCCGTCGCCGTCACCATCCGGTTCCCCGGAGTCTGCCCTCGGTTAGAGATCAAAATCTTTTCACCTAAACGTCCCAGGCGACTCCGCCGAATCACCTGACTGGAACCCCCGGCATGTTCTAGCATCCGCCAGACTACGTAGTTTTGCCGATTGCTCCCGGAGGTCGAGAAGAAGATGAGTCAGTACCAGGGCAGGCCCCCTTACGTGTCTGAGGACCAGCCGCCGGAGACGACCACTTTCCACCTGGAAAACGTGAACCTGAGACGGCTGACGGGTGCCGACAAGGTCGCGGGCGCCGCCAGTTTCCTGTTGCTCATCTCGCTGTTCCTGCCGTGGTACGGCGTCAGCAACGGAGCTGTCACCGTCACGCTGAGCGGGACGGGCGTGCACCGGTTCCTCTGGCTGGTCGTGCTCCTGACGGTGGCGACGCTGACTTACCTGATCGTGCACGCCACCGTGGGCCTGGACCGAACGCGATTCGCGCATGAGCCGGTGCTGCTGGTCATCATGCTGCTGCAGCTGGCCCTCGTGATCTACCCGTTCTTCGACGTTCCGGACACCCTCATCAAGGGCGTGACGGTCAACTTCCAGTACGGCTCGTTCATCGGCCTGATCGCCGCCATCACCGCCGTGGCCACGGTCATCGCCCCCTTCATCCGCTCCCGCCGCACCGCCCGCTAGCCACTCCGGCTCGCTGCCTCCCGCCGCGCCGCAACCTAGCCGGCCCGCTGCCTCCCGCCCCGCCGCAACCTAGCCGGCCCGAATGCGCATTTGCGCACGCCCTGGCGTGTTCGACTGCGCATTCGGGCTCGTCAGACAACGTGGTCGAATGCGTCTTTGAGCACGTAAATCAGGCTCGATTTCGGGTATCTCGAGGTGCCTAGACCCGGCATGCCGTGTCCATATCATCCCGGTTAGGGTCGCTAGGCAGGCAACCGCGAGCAAGACGTACGGAATGAGGTCGGACGTGGCCTCGGCGATCGCCCCGCTCGCCGAAGCCGCGACGGACTGTCCGGCCGCCCACGTGAGGTTGGTCAGGGCGAAGGCGATGCCGTGGTTGAGCTTCTGGTCCTGCGCGCTTTCGCTGACCATGGCGGCGGCCGGTGTGTAGAGCGAGCCGAAGAATGGCGTGCCGAGCACGAGCACCGGAATCAGCCACAGCACACTGCCGGGGATCCAAACCAGTACCCCGAACAGCGTTCCCACGGCCAGCCCCACCATGACTGGCCGCCGGGCGCCGAAACGGTCGCTGAGCCGCCCGGTGACCGGCGACAGGCCCGACTCGATCACCGCCCCGGACAGGAACGTGGCCGCGATCACCGTGCTGCTGGCGCCCAGCTGAGACAACTGCAGCGGCGCGAGCACGTCGACTACGCCAAAGGCGATGCCCGCGAGCGCCATCAGCCACATGCCCGTGGCCAGCCGGTGGTCACGCAGCGCGGGGAGGATTTCGCGCAGTGGCTGGGGGCCAGTGGGGACCGGCTTGGGGACCGCGAACGCCGCCAGCATAAGCGCCGCCCCGGCGAAGGAAGCGACGGAGAACGCCGGGCCGGTCCCCACCTGGTTAGCGGCCCAGCCCACCACGGGCCCGAAGAGCGCCCCGACTACCGCCGCCCCCATCGCGGTGCCGAGCAGCGCACCGCGCCGGTCGTCCGGGGCCTTAGCGGAAAGCCAGGCAAGGCCGGCCGCCCACGTGCACGCGCCCGCGAGCCCCTGGACGAAGCGCGCGACGTCCAGGATCACGGGGGTATGCGTCCAGCCGAAGGCCAGCGTCGACACGCTCATCAGCGCCAGTCCCAGCAGCGCCACGCCGCGATCGCCGAACCGGGCGACAAGCACGCCACCGGGCAGGGAGCCAATGAGCGTCCCCGCCGGATAGCAGGCGACGAGTATGCCAGCCCCTGCCTTGGACAGGTCGGCCACCCGTGTGTAATGCGGGAGCAGCGGTGTCAGCGCCGAAAAGAAGACCGTGTCGACGAGAACCAGGGCGCACACGAACGCAAGCAAGGGGAGCATCGGGGGATCCCCTGTCGACCGGGTTCCCGACAATGCACACTCCGTATCACAGGCCACTGTCCGTCAGTCAGACGGCGGTATGTGACTATATGCCCCTACGGTCCTTCGACGGAAGTCTATGCCGCCAGGGCCGGGAAGCCTAGGGGAGGATCCGCAGCTCCCGAAGCGCGTCCGAGACAGAGTCCACTTCGGGAAGCTTGTCCCGCAAGTCACTCCATCGGCGTAGGTCCCGCTGCCAGGCAGCGACATAGTCCACGCACATGCCGGGAGTGATCTTTTCGAGAGTCTCAAGGGCTACCATGATCGCCTTGTCGATCTCGCCGCGCAGTTCGCGCGGCGCTTTGAAGAGCTGTCCAGAAACGTTCTCTAGAATGCGTTTCCTGTTAGCCAGGAATAGTTCCCAGTATATTTTTGTCGGAGAGTGCCAGCCAAACTCGGGATAATGAAGCAGTGAATAGAGTCCCTCCGCTATCACGTCCCCGAATTCCTCTTTCGCTGCTCGCTGCGGATCGGCGAAAGGATTGTACTTCTCCTGGTGCATCTGTGTCGCTTGCAGGCCAGGGCTTGCCAGTTTACGTTCGGCCGCGTCCCGGTAGAAGAAGAGCCAGTCTTCGTTGTAGATGTCGGGGAAGAAGTCGAACGGTGCAGTGCAATCTACTGCCAGTACTGAGCCGCTGACGAATACGTCTTGGTCTAGGTGGACCATGCGGCGGGCGTGACACACGACGGAATTGTCTGGGAAATACTTCACCTGCATGCTGGAGGATCGAAAGGTCTTTTCTGACTGGCTAGAGGTTTGAAAATACTCGACCTGCATTCCTGAAGATCGGTATCTCTCTCCATGTATCCCTAGCATTGAAATTGTCGATGCAAGCTCGCCGACGTAAATTCCTCTAATGTCGTCGTCCATAAAGAATATGTGTTGCCAGCCGAGCATGCGCGCGATCAGTAGCCCGATGTTGCGTTTGACGCTGAGATCGGAGTCGCGCCCGCCGCAGACGTTCTCCGTATGGCCGGTCATCCAGTCTGCAGTTTCCAGCCACAGGTATGGAATATGGTAGCCGCGCGGTATGGTGATTGCGGTTCCCTTGGAGAAGTCTTTCCCGGTGAAGAGGGACCGCACTTTCTCTGGCCGTGCATCCATACTGCACAAGACAACGAGGTTGCAGCCTGCCGCTTTGGCCAGGTCGATGGCGGTCGTGAGATGCCTGGCCGGGCGGGATGCGGGCACGATGATCGCATCAAGTCTGGCCTCGATCGATGTCGGTCGTCCCCCCGGGCTCGCCATCTCGATGAGGTCCTCATGGGAAGACCTTTGGCCGCCGATCGAGTCTCCACAGTCGATCATCTCAGGCCTCAGCGGACCATTGATGCAGTATAGTCCGCGGATTATTAAAGTCAGGCGTCATCGCTTTCCCCTCTATGACTTGGACGCGCATCAGGATGCCGAAGCGGCTTCCGGGGAGATTCTTCGCTATGTAGCGTTCGTTCGATTCCCGCAGTCTCTTGTCGGTGAGACTGCGCACTGCCCCGTATACGCCACGGCTGTGGATGCCGTTGCACATCGTTAGCGTACGACTGGAGTTGAGAGGGTTCGGCATCCGCACGAACAGTCCGACATCTTCCAGCAGCCCGGAGAACTTGCTGTCCGACCAGCGTGCCAGATGTGACTGCTCATTACCGTCTATTTCAGTAACGAAGAATTCCCCATAGGGATCGACTTCGTTGTCCTCGCGCTGCGTCACCGGCAACGTCGTCAGCTCCGGAAAGTCCCGGAGGAATCGCAACGCGATGTCGTTCAACCCCACACCGCCGATGATGGCGACATGCCCGGTGAGGTCATCGGATGCAACCTGCGGATTGGACTTGAAGAATACGTCCATGCTCGGGTTTTCTGAGCGTGCATGGCCGAAGAGCTCGACCATGGCACCCAGATCCGCGAACGAGAGCAACTGGGTAAAGTTCGGATTCTCCGGTTTTGCCATCTCAGGCATCTGCGCGTCGGGCAGCTGCGCACAGACGATCGTCAGAGGACCTTCGTCGGCGAACAGCCAGGACCGGCGGGCAGGTGCAGTTCCTACTTCTTGGGAAGTCCCTGATGCCGCGGAATGCAACTCAAGCAGTTCGTCGAGAAGCTTCTCGTACTTCTCGTGCTCTTCTGCCGTGAAGCTGTCCAGCGGTACCAGTGCTGGTTTCGCTCCCTCCATGGACCTGCGGGTGGCGAAAAACTGGGCGTAGGCCATCAGTCGGTCGGGTGGCGGCAGCTTGGGCTGAGCTCGGTTCTCCCAGGACGCGACCGTGGCGGGCGCCAGTGACTCGCTTCCGCCGAGAGCCTTGGCAAGCGCCGCCTGCGTGAGCCTGGTGCCTTGCCAGTGTTCCATCCGAAGCCTACGTAGGTAAAACGCTAGTTCGAGATGTGCCGGTGTAGCTGTTGACATAGATCGTCACCCCCCAATCAGCGACGAGAACAACTGATTCTAACGGTTAGATACCCAAAGTTGGGGAAATCAGATAGATACAACTAAATAACACTGAACTTTACTTTACTCTACGACGTACTACTGAAAAATAGTAGATATTGGTAGAGGAAAAGAGATCAAGGTAATTCACCCAGGATAGGAGGCGAAGGCGACGGTGACCATGGAATCGCTGAAAGATTTTGGTGCCACCTCCCGGCTCATCGGGAGCCTGGTGTCGGCGCGAGCGCCTCCGCCGCCTGACGGAGCCAGCAGTCGGCACAAAAAACTGGACCGATGTGTCGGCATCGGCCCAGTTGAAAAGATCACGTTAGGTGCAAACCGCCGTGATTCAGCGATCTTAACACCCTGTAGCTGAGGGGCGTACAGGGGCGCAACGGGATCGCACATCGCGAGTCGGTTCAATCACCATCGGCATCTGGCCAGTCCATGCCGTCGCCGCGTGAACCGCGGCGTCAGCCTGCCATGCTTCGCACCGGGGGCGAACCATGCTTGCACTCGCATCAGCCTCACAAGGGCTAAGTCCAACGCTCGTCATCATCGTCATCGCCACTGTCATAGTGGCCGTCTTCTGGCGGTTCCTGATCAAGGCCGGGATCGCCGTGCTGATCATCGGCTTCCTGTTCATCTTCATCACCGCGATACTCGACATCCTGCATGGCCTGCACTCACTGCTGCCATAAGCCATCCGGGAGGAGCCAGGGTGACTGGACCGCTGTCACCCTGGCTCGTTCAGGAAAGAATCAGCCGGTCTGTCCCTCAAGCGCACGGCGCGTGAGGACCCGCGCCAGGTGCTCGCGGTATTCCTTCTCAGCGTGGAAATCGGATCCGGCCGAGGTTCCCTCGGCGGCGTGCTCCGCCGCGTCCGCCGCCGACGCCCCAGACGCCAGCGCCGACTCCACGGCCAGCGCCCGCAGTGGCGTCGAGCCCATGCTGGCCAGGGCGACCCGGCCGTCATAGGCGGCGACGCCGACGATCGCCCAGTCGTTCGCCCGCCGGACGAACTTCTGGTAGCCCCACGGGGCGGAACCGCCGCGCGGGACACGGACCGCGGTCAGCAGTTCGTCGGGAGACAGTACGGACTCGAAGAACCCGACGAAGAACTCCTCGGCGGGCACCGTCCGGACGCCGGAAGGCCCGGTGATCTCCACCGAACCGCCCAGCGCCACCAGTGTCATCGGCAGGTCGGCGGACGGGTCGGAGTGCGCGAGCGAACCGCCGATCGTCCCGCGGTGGCGGATCTGCGGATCGCCGACCTGCGAGGCCGCGTAGGCGAGGATGGGCGTCTCCGCCCGCACGACGTCAGACGTCGCGATGTCGGCGTGCCGAGTGGTCGCCCCGATCACGAGCTCGGAACCCTCGACCCGGATGCCGGACAGCCCGGAAACCCGGGTGATGTCGATGAGCACCATGGGCTGAGCGAGCCGCAGTTTCATCATCGGCAGGAGCGAGTGGCCGCCGGCCAGCAGCTTCGCGTCCTCACCGTGCTCAGCGAGCAGCGAGAGCGCGTGGGACACCGACTCGGCCGTCTCGTACTCGAACGATGCCGGGATCATGCGGACACCTCCTCCGATGCCAAGGTGCCCGGCGCATCCGCTGACAGCGACTCGGCCGCCGCCAGCACCGCGCGGACGATGTTGTGATAGCCGGTGCAGCGGCAGAAGTTCCCCTCGAGGCCCTCGCGGACCTCTTGCTCCGTCGGGTGCGGGTTCTCCTTCAGCAGCGACGTCGCCGCCATCACCATGCCGGGCGTGCAGAAGCCGCACTGCAGGCCGTGCTGCTCGCGGAACGCCTGCTGCACGGGGCTCATCTCGCCAGAATCCGAGACCAGGCCCTCGGCGGTCGTGACCTCCTGTCCGGCCGCCTGTGCGGCTAGCACCGTGCACGACTTGACAGACTCGCCGTTCAGCAGGACGGTGCAGGCGCCGCAGGACGTTGTGTCGCAGCCGACATTCGCGGCCCGCAGGCCCAGTACCTCGCGCACGTAATGCACGAGCAGCAGACGCGGTTCGACGTCGTCGGACCTGGTCACGCCGTTGACGGTTAGCTTGAGTTCCATTTCAGGCATTCCTCCCCGCGTTAATTGCGCGCCAGACCCGCTGCGGGGACGTTGGCATGTCGATGTGCCGGACGCCGAGGTGGGCGACGGCGTCGACCACGGCGTTCTGCACCGCGGGCGTGGCGCCGATCGTGCCGGCCTCGCCGATGCCCTTCGCGCCCAGGGGGTTGTAGGACGTGGGCGTCTCGCTCTGCACGAGCTCGAAGCTGGGCAGGTCCGTCGCCGAGGCGAACGGGTAGTCCGCGAACGTGGCGGTCAGCGGGTTCCCGTCGGAGTCGTAGACGACCTCCTCGAGGAACGCCTGCGCCGCGCCCTGCGCGATGCCGCCGTGCCGCTGGCCCTCGGCCAGCAGCGGGTTGATGACCCGGCCCGCGTCGTCGACCGTGATCACGCGGCGCAGGAATACCTTCCCGGTCTCGGTGTCCACCTCAACGACCGCGACGTGGGTGCCGAACGGGAACGTGGCGCCCGGCTGGGTGAACACCGCGTTCACGAACAGCCGCTCATCCTCCGCCAATGAGGCCAGGGGGACGTTGACGTCCGGGTCGCCCTTGACGCTGAACGCGCTGGCCGACGCGTCGAACTCCAGGTCGCTGGCGCTGGCTTCCAGTGAAGCCGCCGCTCGCTCGCGCGCCACGTCCAGCAGCTCACGCGAAGCCTGCCGGACCGCGGCCCCGCCGAGCTGCAGCGAGCGGGAACCACCGGTACCGCCGCCCTTGGGGACCAGGTCCGTGTCGCCCCACTTGACGGTGATCTTGTCGATCGGGATGCCGAGTTCCTCGCTGGCGAGCATCGCCCACACGGTCTGGTGTCCCTGGCCGTGCGGGGAGGTGCCAGTGAGGATCGTCGCGCTGCCGTCCGGGTGCACCTCGACGGTGCTGTTCTCGTTCGGGCCGCCGGCCTCGGCTCCGGCGCCGGTGATCTCCACGTAGCTGGACAGGCCGATGCCGAGCTGGAGGGTGTCTCCGGCCGCACGGCGCTTGGCCTGGTCCGCGCGCAGCCCGTCGTAGTCGGCGGCGGCGAGGGCTCTTTCCAGCCCGACGACGTAGTCACCGGAGTCGTAGGTCGCGCCGAACGCGGTCGTCTGCGGCTCGGTGAACTTCGGGAGCAGGTTCTTGCGGCGCACCTCAGCCGGGTCCACGCCCGCCGCGGCCGCGAACAGGTCCACGGCGCGGTCGATCGCCGCCGTCGCCTCTGGCCGCCCCGCGCCTCGGTAGGCGCCCACGGGTGTCGTGTTGGTCACCACGGAGGACGAATAGGCCTCGGCTCGGGGGATGTTGTACGGACCGGGCGTCATGAGGATGGTCAGCGAGGGCAGGAACGCGCCTGCCTTCGGGTAGGCGCCGCAGTCCTGCACGATCTCCAGGCGATAGGCGCTGATCACGCCGTCCTTGGACCCGCCAATCGTGACCGTCTGAGTCTGCGCGCGCCCGTGGGTCATCGCGAGCAGGTTCTCGTTTCTCGTCTCCGACCAGCGGGCTGGCCTGTCCAGTTGCTTCGCGACCCAGGCCACGACCGCGTGTTCGGGGTCGGCGCCGAACTTGGCGCCGAACGCCCCGCCGACGGCTGGGGTGATGATCCGCACCTTCTCGCGGTCTAGGCCCAGCATGCCCGCGATCGCGCCTCTGGTGCCCTGCGCGCCCTGGTTGGGGATCCAGGCGGTAAGCCTGCCGTCCTCGCCCCACGTGGCGGCGGCTGACCTGGACTCCATCGGCGCCGGCGCGACCCGCTGGTTGAGGATTGTCTTGCTGACGACGACATCGCAGCCATCGAACAAGTCCTTGTTCACCGCGCTCTCGTCGCCGAACTTCACGACCACGTTCGTCCCCGCCTCCGGGAACAGGAGGCCGGTCAGCCCGTCTTTGGCCGCGTTCATGTCGACGACCGCGGGCAGGATCTCGTAGTCGATGTCGACTAGCTCGATCGCGTCCTCACCCTGGTACGGGTGCTCGGTGATGACGACCGCGACCGGTTCGCCGACGAACCGCACGGTGTCGGTCGCCAGCAACGGCTGGGTCATCGCCTGGTTCATGTTCGGCATCATCGGCTTGATCGGCTTGACCCCGTCGTCGGCGAGGTCTTTGCCGGTGAACACCGCGACCACGCCCTCGGCGTCCTTGGCCGCGCTGGTGTCAATGCCGCTGATCTTGGCGTGCGCCACGGTTGAGCGGACGAAGTGGACGTGCACGGCGCCGGTGAGGCGCTCATCCTGCACGTCTTCGGTATAGACGGCTCCCGTTGTGAGGAAGCCGGGATCTTCGGTCCGCAGAACCCGGGTGCCTAGTATGCTCACGCCCTCATAGCTCCTCTGCAGCCTGCTCGTGATCTTCCAGCACGATCCTGTCCCGCCTACGGTCCTCGGTCAAACTGGAGGCCGATCGCGGGGAGAGCACCGCGGGCTATGCCGGGTCGCCACGGGGGTCATGCCCGCGGTTCGCCGAGAGCTGGTTTCACTCGCCAGGTGAGCCGGCGGCCTGGTCGCGCGCGGCCATGATCTCGGCGAACTCGGCCTTCATGTGCTCGCGGGCCGTTTCCGGGGTGAGGCCGATCGCGACGAGTGACGCGCCGGCCGGGCCGCCCGCGTCGATGACGCCGAGCAGCAGGTGCTCGGTACCGATGTAGTTGTGGCCGAAGCGAAGCGCGGCCTTGACCGCGGATTTGAGTGTTTCCCGGCCGCTCTCGTCGCAGACTAGCTCGGCGAGTGAGGCGGGGTCCGCATCCGGCGCCGCCACGGGGGCGGCGGTGCCCAGGGCGGCGTAGACCTGGTCGGGCGTCAGACCGGCCCTGGCCACGATCTTGGCCGCGAGGCCCAGCGGCTCCAGCAGGGAAGCTGACCCGAGGTGCGCCGCGCTGACGTCCGATTCGCCGGCGAGCAGCCTGGCCGCGGCCATGGTGTTGCGGGCACGGTCGGTGAAGCGGGAGAAGTCGCCGTACTTGCCGGGGACGAAACGCTTCTGCGCGGCCTGCTTGGTCACGCCCATGGCCTCGCCGATCTGGCTCCAGGTCGCGCCCGACCTGCGGGCCTGGTCCACGAAGTGGCCGAGCAGTGCGTCAGATTCTTCGCTCAGGGTGACGGAGACGCTGAAGGCGTCGGTGAGGTGGTCCAGCGGGCCGCCGTCCGGGTGCAGTGCCTGTACGTACTTGATGAGGTTGTCCAGTGGGACAGGGAAATCAGCCATGGGTCAACTCTAGGTTGACTTGATGTCAAAAGTCAACCTCAAGTTGACCCGTGCGGCTGAGGCGTGGGGAACTCGCCCGCAGGCCGTGGGCGCTAGTTGTGGGTTACGGCGTATGCGCGGCCGACGTGCCAGGCGGGGGCGGTCTGGAGGCGCTCGGCCAGGGTGTAGATGCCGAGCTCGGCGCGCTCGGCGTAGGGGAGCCAGTCGAGGGCGAGGCGGCGGGATACGTAGTCGGCGATGGACACGGCGGTGGGGATATCGGGGTCGTCGGTGTGGCCGGCCGGGGAGAAGCGCAGGCCGAGGCCGTGCCGGAGCAGCGAGGCAACCGGGATCCGGTGGGCGAGGCCTAGCGACAGCGCCGTCGCGTAGCCGTCGACGAGTCCCGCGGCCGTCGAGCCGTGCTTGTTCCAGCGAATGAAGATCTCGCCGAGTGCTCCGTCGCTGTCGGCGTTGGCCGTGATGTAGAACTCTTCGCCGTCGATCGTCACCGCCGTCGTGTGCCCGTCACGTTGTCTGGACATGTTCTGCTGAAAGCGTGAACGCGAGGCGGACACGATGCGACTCCTTTTGCGAAAAATTAAACGAAAAACATACCCTAGCATCGGCTAGCGTCGTGTCGTGAGTTCAGCAGAGAGCATAGTCCGATCCGTTCGAGGGGGCATCGAGACGCGCCGGCGTGCCGCGCGGTGACAACCGGCCGCGCGGCAGAGCGGACCGCGGAGCGGACAGTCCTAGCTGAAGAGGGCGCGGATGTCGTCGGCGGACAGCGAGGAACTGAAGGCGCTGTCGCTGTCCATCACGCTTTTGAACAACTCGGCCTTGCGTGCCGCGAGGGCGGCCACCTTCTCCTCGATGGTGCCGCCGGAGATCAGCCGGTACACCATGACATGCCGGGTCTGCCCGATGCGGTGCGTCCGGTCGACGGCCTGGGCCTCGGTGGCTGGGTTCCACCAGGGGTCGAGGAGGAAGCAGTAGTCCGCCTCGGTCAGGTTCAGGCCGAAGCCGCCGGCCTTCAGGGAGATCAGGAAGACCGGCGCCTTGCCCTCCTTGAAGGCCCCGATAACGGCGGGCCGGTTGGTCGTCGACCCGTCCAGGTAGCAGCATTCGACGCCGGCCGCCTCCAGGGACGTCCGGACCAGTTTCAGGAACCGGGTGAACTGGCTGAACACCAGTGCCCGGTGCCCGCCGCCCGCCACGTCCGCGATCTGCTCGAGCAGCGACTCGATCTTCGCCGAGGGCACGTCCTCATAGGACTCGTCCACCAGGGCCGCGTGCAGCGACAACTGGCGCAGCAGCGTCAGCGACCGCAGGATGGTGAACCGGTTGCCGTTGATGTCACCGAGCAGGCCCAAGACCTTCTGCCGCTCCCGCTGCAAGTGCGTCTGGTAGATCTTGCGGTGCCGCGGCTCGAGTTCTACTTCGAGAACCTGTTCCTGTTTCTCCGGCAGGTCGGCCGCCACCTGTTCCTTCGTCCGCCGCTTGATCAAGGGCCGGATGCGCTGCCGGAGTTGGGCCAGCAACTCGGCGCTGCCGCCCTTTTCGATGGGCTTGGCGTAGTACTCCTTGAACCGGTCCGGGTTCGGGAAGAGCCCGGGCGCCGTGATCGACAGCAGCGACCACAGCTCCATCAGATTGTTCTCCATCGGCGTGCCGGTGATCGCGACCTTGAACGGGGCCGGCAGGCGGCGCGCGCACTGGTAGGCCTTCGACTGGTAGTTCTTGACGTACTGCGCCTCGTCGAGGAACAGCCCCGACCACTCCAGCTGGTCATACGACGCGAAGTCCATTCGCAGCAGCGTGTACGACGTCACCACCGCGTCCGCGCCGCGGATCCGCGATGCCAGCGAGGACCCGCGTTTGCCGAGCGTGTCGCTGAGCACGACGACCTTCAGGCCAGGGGTGAACCGGGCCGCCTCCGTCGCCCAGTTCGCCAGCACGGATGTCGGCGCGACGATGACGAACGGCGGTGCGTCCGGGTCGGCGCGGGCCCGCGCGTGCGATATCAGGGCCAGGGTCTGGAGCGTCTTGCCGAGCCCCATGTCGTCGGCGAGGATGCCGCCGAGCTGGTGCTCCCACAAGAACGCCAGCCAGCCGAAGCCTTCAAGCTGGTACGGCCGCAGCCGCGCGTTCAGTCCGGCGGGCGGCGGCAGGGGCCGCACGGACGACACCGTCAGCAGCCCGTCCATCGCCTGCTGCCAGGACCGCGCCTGGCCGCCGACCACGCCCAGTCGGACGAGCTCCTCCCACAGCCCGGCCTGGAACCGGCTGATCCGCAACGACCCCTCGCCCTGGTCCTGCAGCGAACGGGCCTCCTCGATCAGGCGCCGCAGCGACGCGAGCTCGGGCTTGTCGAGCGCGAAGTAGGCCCCGTCCGGCATCAGCATGTGCGAGCGGCCGCTGGCCAGGGCCCTGAACAACTCGCCGAACGGCACCTCGTGACCTTCCACGGTCACGCTGATGCCCAGGTCGAACCAGTCACGGCTGCCGGGGCGTTCGGCGGTGGATAGCCCGATTTCGAGGGAGTCGCCGACTTCCCGGTAGTCGGGGATGTCGCCGGTCACCTCGACGCGCAGGTCGTCGCGTGCGGACAGGAGCGGGAGAACCTCCGTCGTGAATCGCATTGTGTCCAGGCCGCGCAGATGAGAGGGCGTCACCTGGGCTCGTTCCGGGGAAAGGTGGAAGGGCAGCGGGAGTTCGAGCGCGCCGAGCAGCCGCTGTTCGGCCTCGGGGTCGCGGAAGCCGCCAGGCGACGCGTCCAGCGGCGCGCGCAGTTCGGCGTTGCCCACGCTGTAGACCCACTCCCACGTGACGTCCACGTCGTGTTCGCCCGTGTAGGAGGCGCGCAGCACGAGCCTGGGCGCGGAGACCACCGGGGGAGTGAACGAGCCGTCGGACGAGATAACCGCCGCCATGCGGCGCAGCCGCGGGTAGTAGCGTCCCAGGAACGCCGCCTGCCCCGACGCCGGCACCTCCAGCTGCTCGCCCGACATGACCATGGCCTGCAGCCGGGGGTGGGCGGGGGTGGTGAGCCGGGCGAGGCGGAACCGCTCCGTGCTCGCGCCGCGCGCCGCGCCACGGCGGGCGTAGATGACGCCGTGGCCCTCGCTGCCGACGAAACGGAGCGGGACCAGGTCGCGGTCGGCATCGTCGTCGTCGCCGGCCACCTCGCGAAGCAGGGGAGTGACCCGCAGGGACGTCCCCTCGGCGGTGACGTCGAGGCACAGCTCGGCGACGCCGGGCGGCGGGACCGGACCCAGGGCACGCGGGTAGACGAACGGCAGGCCGACCTCGCGTGCCTGCTCGAGGACCGGCCAGAGGTTGCGGGACTCGCAGGCCGATAGGTCCAGCGTCTTCTGCTCCCCGTAGCCGTACCCGTTCGCGTAGTACGGGTTGCGGGTGGTGCTCGTCGCCCGGTACAGGGCGAACAGCTCGTGCAGCAGCCGGACGTGGGCGGGCGGGTACTCGTCGCGGACCAGCAGGTAGTCCAGGCGGGACCAGGACAGGTTTCCGGCGATCCAGGTGCCGCTCTTGCCGGGAACGACGAGCCGTGCCTGGAGCTTCGCCCGCGACCCGTCCGGTACCAGGGACAGCTCCACCGCCAGCGGCGTCACGTCCGGGGCGAACCCGGCGGCCTCGTCGGTTGCGGTGCCGGCGAGCGTCGTGCGCAGATCGTCGCCCGCCTCGAGCAGCGAATCGAGCGACTGCTCCCACGGCAGTATGGACGGCTTGGCCGTGGTCTTCTGGGCGGGGGCGGCGGCCTCGTCGGTCGCCGCCGCGAACAGCGCGGCCACGTGCACGCAGTTGGTGCCCGCGGCACAGCTGCAGTAACCGATGCGAAACCGCAGCGGGAAACCGGAAGACGCCCGGAAGGACACCGTGACGGACCGGATTTCGCCGCCCTGGTCGCGGACCGTCCCGTTCAGCTGCTGCTGAGACGCCTCCCAGGCCGTCTGGATAACCTGGTTATTGGTGGCAGCGGCGACGCCCTCGGCGTACCGGTCGGGGCCGACGGTACCGATGAATGAATCACGGTCCACGTCCCGCAACACGACTCGCTGCATCTATCGAGCGTAACCGTTGCCGCGGTCTGCCATGGCCCGCACGGCGGCCTAAACTGCTGTTGTGGCTAATGAAACCCCCGGAACGCCGGGATTTGAGCTCGGTACAGACGGGCCGACCGCCATCCTCGTCGGCATGGACGACACCGACACCGCGAGCCACGCCTTCGCCTACGCCGCGGGGCTGGCCCGCCGGCAGGGCGCGCGGCTGGTTACGGTTTTCGTCATCCCGGGCGTATCCCTCGCCGCGGCGACCCCGGCCGGGGCGAGCGTGATCGCGGCGGAGGAAGAGGCCCATGACGAGATCGCCGACGAGTTGCGCGCGCGGGTGAAGCAGGTGTCCGTCGAACTCGGCGTCGACGCGACCTTCATCGCCGCCCACGGGGACGCCTACACCGAGATAAAGCGGCTGGCGGACGAGACGCGGGCGGACGCGATCGTGGTCGGCGCCTCGGCCAAGGCCGGCCACCGGCTGATCGGCTCGCTCGCCGTGCGGCTGGTCCGTGCCGGGCGCTGGCCCGTGACCGTGGTGCCGTAACGGTCCGCTCCTGATAGGCGTTTACCACAATGAGCATTCCGCGCCGATCTCATTACACCCGGCTGGGATTCGGGTGCGGAACGCGATGTCATGGCACGCTGAAGGGGTGGACACCAATCACGCCCACCGCCTTGTCCTGCTTCGACACGCTAAGTCCGATTGGCCGGATGTCGCGGACCATGATCGCCCCCTAGCGAAACGCGGCAAACGCGATGCGCCCGTGGCGGGGCGCTGGCTCGGCAGTCGCGGCTACGTGCCGGACTTCGTCGTCTGCTCGACCGCCCGCCGGGCCCGGGAGACGTGGGATCTCGCTGCCGTGGGCCTGGCGGAAGCGGCTTCCCGGGCCAAGCCGGCCGTCGAGTACGAATCACGGGTATACGAGGCAACGGTCCTCGGCCTGCTGATGCTCGTCCGCGAGTTCCCCGAGGCATCGCGGACCGTGCTGGTCATCGGCCACAATCCGGGCATCGCGGAACTGGCCGTCGGCCTTACCGACCCGCCGCCCTATCCGCCGGCCGGCTTCCCGACGGCGGCGGTGGCCGTCCTCGGCCTGCCCGGTCCCTGGGCGGAAGCGGCCCCCGAGAGCGCGCACCTGGTCGACTTCGCGATCCCGTCGACGATGCGCGGCTGAGGGACGTAACCGCAGCCTCCGGAGGAACGGGTCCTGGGGCGCCTGGGGCGTGACCCTGATCCGGGCACCCGCCACCACGACCCCGTCCGGGCCGGCGATGACCGGGCTGAGATCGAGTTCGGCGATCTCCGGCAGGTCGTCGGACATCCGCGAGACCCGCAGCAGCAGGTCGCGCAGGGCCGCGCGGTCCGCCGCGGGGCCACCGCGGTAGCCGCGCAGCAAGGCGGCGGACCTGATCGAGGCGAGCATCGCGTCGGCGTCGTCCTCGGTCAGGGGCGTGAGCCGGGCGACGCGGTCCTCGGGGAACCGCGCGGCGGCGCCGTCGAGGCCGAATACCACCAGCGGGCCGAACATGTTGTCGTCCTCGACCCGGACCAGCACCTCGGTTCCGCCGGCGGCCAGTCGCCGTGCCGCCTGCTCGCCGTCGGCCAGGGGAATGCCGTAGCAGCCGAGGACCGACGCGCCGTCCGTGCGGGAGAGCCAGCCCCCTTCCGGGGAAGGGACGCCCGGCGATGCGGACAGGAAGCGGCCGATGAGCTCACGCGCCGTGGCCAGATCAACGTCAGGGACATCCATCACGTCGCCGGCCCTCCTGCCACGCCACTCACCGTAGGTCGTGGCGCGGGCGAGGGCCGCGGCGGCTGCCTCGGGGTAACAGTAGGCGGGCACCCGGCCGGACCGGCCGTCCAGCAGCCGGACCGCCTCGGGCTGGTCGAGCACGACCGCGGCCATCGGCACGGACACGCTCGCGTCCCGGATCGCGCTGGTCAGGTCGCCGGTGGCACGGGTCGGCAGGACGAGCGCGATGATCGCGTCCACTTCCTCGTCGGCGGACACGAGCTCGAGCACGCGCCGGAAATCGTGGACCGTGACGGTGGCGGAGGTGTCGACCGGCCCGGCGACCGAGCCGCCTTCGGGGGCGAGTTCGCGGATGCGGTTCCTGGTCTGGCTGCCCGGATGATGGACGGTCAGCCCGAGGTCGGTGCACGCGTCGGCGGCGAGCACGCCCGCGCCGCCGACGTTGGAGACGATCGCGACGGTGCGCCCGGCCGGGGGCCGCACGGCCGCCAGCAGCGCCGTGGCCTCGAGGAGCTCACCGAAGCTGGGCGTGGCGATGATCCCCGCCTGCTCGAACAGCGCCTCGCGGGTGACCAGGGGTGTCGCGACGGCGGCTGTGTGCGACGCGGCGGCGCGCTGGCCCGCCTCGCTGCGGCCGGCGTGCACGGTGAGCACCGGCAGCTGCCTGCCGACCCGGCGGGCGGTCCGGGCGAACTTGCGCGGGTTGCCGAACGATTCGATGTACAGCACGGCGAGCCGCGTGACGCCGTCCTGCTCCCACCACATGAGCATGTCGTTGCTGGACACGTCCAGCTTGTTGCCGACCGACGCGAACGAGGAGATCCCGATCCCGAGCCGGGACAGGTGCTCGACGAGCGCGAAGCCCAGGCCGCCGGACTGCATCACCAGGCCCGCGACGCCGTCGGCCGGGGTCGTGGCGGCGAAGGTCGCCTCCAGGCCGATCGCCGGGACGGCTACGCCGAAGCCGTTCGGGCCGAGCAGGCGCATGCCGTGCCGGCGGCAGCTGGTCAGCAGTTCGGCGGACTCGGCCGCGTCCAGGTCAGCGGTGATGACGACCACGCCCTTGGCGCCGCGGACGCCGCAGTCCTCGGCGGCGTGCAAGACCTCCTTCGGCGGGACCGCGATGAGCGCCAGGTCGGGTGCCTCGGGGAGGGCGGCGACCGACGGGAAACAGGCGACCCCGCCGATCTCGCTCGCGTTGCGGTTGACCGCGTACAGCGCGCCCTGGTACCCGCCGGCCACGATGTTGTCGAGGATGGACCGGCCGATCGTGCCGGTCCGGCGGCTCGCGCCGATCACGGCGACCGACCGGGGCGCGAAGACCGGCCGCAGGCTGGCGACGTTGGCGGACCGCTCGCGCGCGGCCACCGTGTCCAGGTATTCCTCAAGCTGCCTGCCGGTCCCGGGCGGGCCGCCCCGGCTGGCCTGCCCCGGCTGGCGGCCGGCGCTGCCCGACGGGAGCGGGATCGTGATCTCGACCGTGCCCTGGTCCCGCCTGCTGTGCGTGGGCAGCCCGGCGTCGTTGAACACCCGCAGCATGCTCGTGTTCTCGCTCAGGGTCTCGGCGGTGAACGCGCTGAGCCCGCGAGCGCGGGCCATTGACACCAGGTGCTCGAGCAGCAGCGTCGCGATTCCGCGGTGATGCATGGTCTCGGCGACCGCGAACGCGACCTCGGCGGCGAGCGTGCCGGGCTGCACCTCGTAGCTGGCGACGCCGATCACCTGGTCGCCGAGGAACGCGAGCAGCGCGGCGTGATCGGGGCCTGGCCCGCGGCTGACCCGGCGCGCCTCCCGCTCCGGCGCCGTCCTGCTCAGGCTGAAGAACCGCAGGTAGGCGTTGGCCGGCGACATGGCCTCGTGCATCGCCTTGACGGCGTCGAAGTCGTCCGCCCGGGCCGGGCGGATCAGCACCGTTGTCCCGTCCGAGAGCAGGGCGTACACGTCAGGTCCCGCCACCGTCGGCGGAACCTGCCCTGGTGGCTCGCTCATCCGGCCTCCCACGTCTTCCGACGCGCCCCATGCCTCGATAATGTCACGCGCGCCGGCTGACCACCCGTGGAGCGGCTCCGGAAAGGGGCTCGATGCGCCGTCGACCCCCTTCCTGGAGCGGTCGATGCGTCATCGACCCCCTTCCTAGAGCGGTCGATGCGTCATTGGCTCCCTTCCTAGAGCGGTCGATGCGCCATCGACCCCCTTCCTAGAGCGGTCGATGCGCCATCGACCCCCTTCCTAGAGCGGTCGATGCGTCGTTGGCTCCCTTCCTAGAGCGGTCGATGCGTCATTGGCTCCCTTCCTAGAGCGGTCGATGCGCCATCGACCCCCTTCCTAGAGCGGTCGATGCGTCGTTGGCTCCCTTAGATGGCAGTCAACGTGACATCGAGTGCAATAGGAAGGTGGCTGATGTGACATCGAGCGCGTTGGAGGGGCAGGGGCAGGGGCAGGGGCAGGGGGCAGGGGCGACACGCGGACGGCCGGCCACCCGTGGCGAGTGGCCGGCCGTCCGGCGGATCAGAAGCGGTTACTCGCTGCCGAAGTTCTTGATCTCGGCCAGTTCGGTCTCGCTCAGCTCGCGCGGGACCTCGCCCTTGGCGACCTTGGCGGACTGCACCTGCTGCCGGATCTTCTCTACGACCTCGGGGTTGGCGAGGGTGGTGATGTCACCGGTGTCGGCGAAGTTCGAGGTCGCGGCGATCACGCGGCGCATGATCTTGCCGGACCGGGTCTTGGGCATGTCGGGAACGATCCAGATGTTCTTCGGGCGGGCGATCTTGCCGATGTCGGTGACGATCGCGTCGCGGACCTTGGCCTCGATCTCCGGCGACGGGTCGAAGCCCGGCTTGAGCGAGACGTACATCTCGACCACGCGGCCGCGGATGTCGTCGATGACCGGGACCGCCGCGGCCTCGCCGACCTCGTTGACGGTCAGCGCCACGGACTCCAGTTCCTTGGTGCCGAGCCGGTGGCCGGCGACGTTGATCACGTCGTCGACGCGCCCCAGGATCCGGAAGTACCCGTCTTCCGTTTGCGTCGCCCCGTCACCCGCGAAGTACGGCCAGTCGTGCCAGTCCTTGCTGTCCGGGTTCTTGTTGTACTTCGCGTAGTACGTCTGCACGAACCGCTCCGGCTGGCCCCAGATCGTCTGGAACACACCCGGCCACGGGTTGCGGAGCACGATGTTGCCGGCCTTGCCGCTGCCCTTCGGCACCTCGTTGCCGTCCTCGTCGAAGATGGCCGGGAAGATCCCCAGCGCGCCCGGGCCGCACGAGCCCGGCTTCATCGGGTGGATGCCGGGGAGCGTGGAGCCGACGAAGCCGCCGGTCTCGGTCTGCCACCAGGTGTCCACGATGGCGGCCTCGCCCTTGCCGACGTTCTCGAAGTACCAGCGCCACACTTCGGGCTCGATCGGCTCCCCGACCGTGGTCATGTGCTTGAAGTGGACGTTGAACTCCTTGGGGCCGTCCGGGCTGACCTTGCGGAGCATGCGAATCGACGTGGGGGAGGTGTGGAAGATGTTCACGCCGAGCTGCTCGGCGATCCGCCACGGCCGGGCGGCGTCCGGGTAGTTCGGCGTGCCCTCGTAGATCACGCTCGTCGTGCCGAGTGCCAGGGGCCCGTAGACGATGTAGGAGTGCCCGGTGATCCAGCCGATGTCGGCGAGGCACCAGTACGTGTCGTCCGGGTGAATGTCCTGGTAATACTTGGACGTCCCGGCCACGTAGGACAGGTAGCCGCCGATGGAGTGCTGGCAGCCCTTCGGGCGGCCGGTGGTGCCGCTGGTGTACATCAGGAACAGCGGGTCGGTCGCCTTCAGCGCGACCGGCTCGACGATCTCCCGCTTGTGGTCCTTCAGCAGGTCATCGACGAACACGTCGCGGCCCTCGACCATCGGGGTCGGCGACGAGTACTTGCCCGTGTAGCGCTGGAAGACCAGGACCTTGTCGACCTGCTGGCCTTCCTTGGCCGCGGTCGCGACGGCCTCGTCGGCCTTGATCTTGTGGTCGACCAGTTCGCCGCTGCGGTAGTAGCCGTCCATCGTGACGAGGACGTTGCTGCCGGAGTCGGCGATGCGGTGACCGGCGGCGGCGCCGCTGAACCCGCCGAAGACCTGGGAGTGGATGATCCCGAGGCGGGCCGCGGCCAGCATCGCGACCGGGAGCTCGGGGACCATCGGCATGTGGAACGTGATGCGGTCGCCCGCCTTGAGTCCCAGGCTCTTCAGCACGGCCGCGAACTCATTGACGCGGACGTACAGCTCCCGGTAGGTGATTGCCTGGTGCGTCTCGTTCTCGGGCTCTGGGACCCAGATCAGCGCGGCCTTGTTGGCCTTGTCGGCCAGATGGCGGTCCACGCAGTTGTAGGAGGCGTTCAGCTCACCGCCGACGAACCATCTCCAGAACGGCGCGTTCGACGTGTCAAGAATCGTGTCCCACGGCTTAGACCACGTCAGCAGGTCGGCGTACGCGGTGAAGCATTCCGGGAACTTGTCCTCGCTGAATTGCTCAAGGATGGCCGGGTCGGAGGCGTTAGCCTGCTCGACAAACTTGGCCGGGGGAGGGTAGTACCCCTCCTCACGCCAGTGGACCGCGATGAGTGCCTCGGAGGATTCTGGTGTTTCCTCGTTCGATACCTTTGGCTCGTCGGCCATCTCTATGTACCTCCGCATCCCTTCGCTGGGCAGCGTTGAAGTTCGTAATGCTGAGCGCAATCCAAACTTAACGCGACCGTAGGGTAGCTCACCATGGGGATGCCAGCGGTACTTCGGGATCCTGACCGAATATGGCTGTTTGTAGCCGCTTACTCACTGGCCGCGAGCTGACGCGGCCAGGCAATCATGTCGAACATCGGCCCGCCGACCTCGGGAAATGCCTCATCCATGCGGGTAATGCGCATGATTCGCAAAAGGGACGGCTGGGCTGCCGCGAGCTTCAGCACCCGTCCGGTACGGCGGGCGTGACCCTGCGCGCGGGCGAGGGCCCCCAGCCCCGCGGCGTCGCAGAAGGTGAGCTCCGCGAGGTTGACGGTGATCTGGCCGTCCTGGCTGTCGACCACGTCACGCAGGTACGCGTACGCCTGGTCCGCGGTGGCGATGTCCAGTTCGCCGCGAGCGCGGACCGTAGCGTTGCCATCGGTGGATATGTAATACGCGAGCTCGAGCTGCATCGCCCGGGCGAAGTCGGTCGTAACCCCCATAGCCCCGTGTTCCCCCTGATCAGGCGCTGCCCTGTCCCCACGACGTGGCCGGCGCGAATCGTCAATTTTGCCCCTCCTGTATGTTACTGAACGCTAGCGCGGCAGAAGACCAAGCTCATCTCATTTCTTCACGTCGTTGCGTAGTGCCGGTTTGACACCGTTTTGTCAAACTAAAGACGTGATGTCTTGTGTGTTCCATAAGTCCAAGTACACCGCGCCAGCCTTACCGAAGCGCTGGCGTTCGCTTAATAGAACGTCAGAATCGGCTCATCGGTTCTCAAGTTCACCAAATACTCCCCTGGGTAAGCTATCGGCTACGATTTGTTGTGTTAAGGCCGGTGCGCCCGGGCCGGGTGCCAGGTGAAGATCGCGCGTGTGAACACATATGTGGCCGGTAGCTAGCAGAAAAAGGCCCTCCGCACCGTACTGTGGTAGCCGGGGCAATGTGGTGCAACGCCCGATCGGGACGGACAAACGAGGTGAGCGAGATGCGCATCCGGGGAAGCGTGGCGATCGACCTCGGCACGGTCAATACGCTCGTCTGGGTAGCGGGCCGCGGCCTGGTGCTCGAAGAGCCATCGGCCATCGCGGTTGACACGGGGACCGGCCGCGTCGCGGCCGTAGGCGCGGCGGCCGATGTCCTGGCGGACAAGGAGCCGCAGGACATCAAGGTCATTCACCCGCTTCGGGACGGCGTGATAGCGGACATGGACGCCACCGCGGAGATGCTGCAGGCGTTCTTGCGCAAGGCCAGGCCGCGCGGTGGACCGCTGCAGGCGCACGCGCTGGTGTGCGTCCCGGCGGGGGCCACGTGGGTGGAGCGTCGTTCGGTCGCCGCCGTGCTGGCGGCCCGCCGCCCCAAGTACTCGGTCCAGCTGATCGACGAGCCGGTCGCGGCCGCCGCCGGCGCGGGTTTCGACCTCAACAGCGGTGCCGGGGGATTCATCGTCGACATCGGCGGCGGCACGACGGAGATCGCCGCGGTCGCGGGCTGGCGAGTGGTCCGCGCGAAGAGCCTCCGGATGGCCGGCAACGCGATGGACGAGGCGATCATCAACGCGGTCCGCGGTGAGCTCGGGATGATCCTCGGCCCACGGGCGGCACGGCAGCTGAAGATGACGCTCGGCCTGACCGGCGGCGCCGACGGGTGGGCCGAGGCGGTCGGGATCGACGCCGCCCGGCGCACGCCCCGGATCGAGAAGGTGCCCGGTGACCTGGTCACGACCGCGCTGACCCCGATCGTCAACATGGTCGGCCGGTCGGTGCAGGAGATCCTGTCGGACATCCCCTCCGGCCTCGCCGAGGACGTCCTGCGCGGCAAGATCAGGCTGTCCGGCGGCGGCGCGCTGCTGCCCGGGCTGGTAGCGCAGGTCGAGGCGGTCGGGGAGATCAACGCGGTCGTGGCCGAGGACCCGCTGCGCTGCGTCGTGCGCGGGGCCGCGCTCATGCTGGACCTGGAGGACAAGGACGGGATTCCCGGCCTGCGCCAGTAACGCCGCCCCCGCCCAGCCCTTTTCCATCACGTCGCGGGCTCACCTTCGAAACTCGCGCGTCGCCGCCCAGACGGAGGCGCCGTCTGCGGACTCTCGCACCGTCCGCCACGCCCGCGGGGGTAGCGGTGGTGGTGTCGGAGCGCGAGCTGTGGGAACCCTGAGGTCTGGGCCCGAGTTTGCTCAGGGCCGAATGCCTACGGAAGAGACCGCTGGCAGTGGCGTGTTGACTATGGCGTAGGCCTGCTGGCAGGCAAAGTTGCACTGGAGAGCCCAGGAGGCAGATCCGGATGAGCAAGCAAGCGACGCCGCCGCCGCCCGGCGACAAGCCGGGACCAAGTAATCCAGCGCCGCCTCCGCCACGCTGGCGGCACTGGCTGCTGCCGATTGGGCTGCTGGCCGCGTTCTTCCTGTGGCTGTACCTGCCGACGGTGCACTCGGCGCCGCAGACGAGCCTGAGCTATTCGCAGTTCCTGTCCGACGTGTCCGCCCACAAGGTCAAGACGGTGGACATCCCCCAGTCGAGCGGGACGAGCAGCGGCACGCTGAAGGACGGCACCAACTACACCGTGGTCATCCCGCCGCAGGCAGGCGAGACATTGCTCACCCAACTGACGGCCGACGGCGTGCAGACGAGTTCGACCGTCCCGTCCCCCGGCTTCGGCAGCGAGCTGTGGTCGTGGATCCTGATCATCGCGATCCTCGTCCTGCCGATCTGGTTCTTCATCCGGCTGTCCCGCAACGCCGCCGGGCAGTTCCAGGGAGTGCTCGGCGCGGGCCGGTCCCGTGCCAAGGTCTTCGACGAGGAGCGGCCGTCCACCATGTTCGCCGACGTCGCCGGGTACGACGGCGCGAAGTCGGAGATCAGCGAGGTCGTCGAGTTTCTGCGTACCCCGGAACGGTACGCGCGGGCGGGCGCCGTGGTGCCCCGCGGCGTGCTGATGGTCGGGCCGCCCGGCACCGGCAAGACACTGCTCGCCCGGGCGGTCGCCGGCGAAGCGGCCGTTCCGTTCTTCTCCGTGACCGGGTCGAGCTTCGTGGAGATGTTCGTCGGAGTCGGCGCGGCCCGTGTCCGCGACCTGTTCGCCGAGGCACGCAAGCGGGCTCCCGCGATCATCTTCATCGACGAGGTCGACGCGATCGGCCAGCGGCGTGCCGGGCAGGGCGCGGTCGTCGCCAACGACGAGCGGGAGCAGACGCTCAACCAGCTGCTCGCGGAGATGGACGGCTTCGACCCGGCGACCGGCATCGTGGTGCTCGCCGCCACCAACCGGCCCGAGGTGCTTGACCCGGCCCTGCTGCGCCCTGGCCGCTTCGACCGGCAGGTGACGATTCCGCTGCCGAACGTGGAGGAGCGAGCCGCGATCCTGAGCGTGCACGTCCGCGGCAAGAAGCTGGCCCCCGGCATCGACCTCGGCACGGTGGCACGCGGGACGCCCGGGTTCTCCGGGGCGGACCTGGCCAACCTGGCGAACGAGGCCGCGATCTTCGCGGTCCGCGACGGCCGCGAGGTGATCACGTCCGACGACTTCTTCTCGGCACGGGACCGGATCATCCTCGGCCGCCGCGAGGGGTCGAACGTGCTGCTCCCGGATGAGAAGCGGAACGTCGCCGTCCACGAGTCCGGCCACGCGCTCGTCGCGGCGCTGTCGGAGGAGGCGGACCCAGTCGCCAAGGTCACCATCCTGCCGGCCGGGCAGACGCTCGGCGTCACCGAGCAGCTGCCGCTGGTGGAACGGCACATGTACAGCGAGAACTACCTGTACACCTCCCTCGCCGTGCGGCTGGGCGGGCGTGCGGCCGAGCTCGTGGTCTTCGGTCAGGGCTCGACCGGCGCGGGCAACGACCTCGCGGGCGCGACTGACCTGGCGACGAAGATGGTCAGGGAGTTCGGTATGTCGACTGCCGTCGGGCCAGTCGGCTACCCGGAGGGCGGCTCGGTGTTCCTCGGCAGCGGCGGGTCGGGCATGTCCAGCCGGCCGTTCGCGGAATCGACGCAGGCGGTGATCGACAGCGAGGTGTCGCGGATGCTGCGCCAGGCGGAGGTGCGCGCGGTTGACCTGCTGCGGTCGCATCGCGCCGATCTCGACGCGCTCGTGGATGTGCTCCTGGAGAAGGAGACCGTCAACGGCTCGGAGGTCTACCGGCTGGCGGGCCGCCCGGACCGCTCGTCGGCCCTGACGCCGACCCCGCCGGTGGAGATCACGCCGCTGACGAGCGACGGCTCCACGTCGGTTACCAGCGCTGGCGGTTCCACGCCGGCTCAGTGACCGCCCAGTCGGCGTCCCAGGCCGCGAGGCGGCGCCGGGCGAGCACCTGGCGGACGACCACGGCCTCGCACAGGTAAAGGAGTGCGAGGCCGGCGATGGCGCCGGTGGACGCGAGGTCGGCCTGGCCGGCGACCTGGCCGGCGTTGAGGGGCGGGCTGGCCAGCTGCCCGCCGGGGCCGACCCAGACGTCGATCGTGGTGCCCTTCGCCGTGCCGGACGAGACTATGACCTGGCCGGTGCGCTCGTGTCCGCCGCCAGGCGGGGTCCAGCGGACCTCCCCGGGAACCGTCGAATCGAACGAGTAACCGGAGGTCGTGTCGTCCGCCGACCGGAGCAGCACGGCCTTCACCTCGTGGGTGGCGGCGCGCTCGCTGTTCGCGGCCCGCTGCGCGGCCGCCTGCCCCGCCTCGCCCGCTAGGTGTGCGGCGAACGGCGCGGCGGCGATCACCGCCGCGAGCGAGCCCGCCAGCACGTATGACTCGAATCTGTCCGACTTCCTGCGCAACGGATTGCGGTCTGGCCGGAACCCCCGGATACCCCGGCCCAGCCAGCTGCCCCCTCGCCGCCGACCCCGCCCGGGCCTTCCACCCTTATTACTCACGTTGTCACCCTCAGCTCTCAGCCGCGCCCCGATTGCCCACGCTGCTGCCCGTCCCCGGCCCCCGATTGCAACGAAACCGTGTCCGCGGATAGCAAGGCTATGGCCTCCGAAGGACTGGAATATGGCGTTTCTCAGAGTGATAACGGTCGCATTGCACTTACCTAACGGATAGGGCCAGATTATCGTGCCTGGCAGTCGCGCCGGCCTTCCGATCGGCTGGCGGACAGCGGGCGGGTAGTCTCGGCTGCATGGTCCACGACGGCGCCCTGCCGATCTCTATCCCCAGCCCGCCGATCAACGCGTTCCACATCGGCCCGCTGGACATTCACTTCTACGCGCTCGGCTACATAGTCGGCATCTTCTTCGCCATCTGGATCACCCGGACCCGGTGGCGCAAGCTCGGCGGGGACCCGGACCTGGTCAACGACATCGCGCTGTGGGTCGTGCCCGCCGGCATCATCGGCGGCCGGATCTACTTCGACATCACGACCCCGATGGACATCCCGCACGTCTGGTACGGCGTCTTCGCCGTGTGGACCGGCGGACTCGGGATCTGGGGCGGCGTGCTGCTCGCGGCTGTCGTCGGTGTCTGGCGGCTGAAGCGCCTGGGCATCACCGCGGGGCCGTTCGCCAACGCGATCGCGCCCGCGCTGCTCGTCGCGCAGGGCATCGGGCGGATCGGCAACTACTTCAACAAGGAACTGTTCGGGAAGCCGACCACGCTGCCGTGGGGCGTGCAGATCCCTTACCAGTACCGGGTGTCCGGCGGCATCCCGGCGCAGGACCTGCACTTCACGACCTTCCAGCCGTCGTTCCTGTACGAGCTCATCTGGGACATGGCGCTCGCGCTGTTCCTGGTGTGGCTTGGCCACCACGCCAAGATCAAGCCGTGGGGGCTGTTCGCCCTGTACGTGGCGGGCTACTCCGGCTACCGGATCTTCGAGGAGTCGATCCGGATCGACTCCTCGGTGTACATCCTCGGGGAGCGGCTGAACTTCTGGGTGGCGCTCTTCGGCACGATCGCGGGCCTCGTCTGGTTCGTGTTCGCCCAGCGCCGTCCCGAGAAACCCCTCGTGGTGCGGTCGCCCGAGGCGCCCGGCGCCGCGGATGAGGTCCCGGCCGGGGACGGCGAACAGGCTGGTGACGCTGGCGAGGCCGAAAACGGGAAAGCCAAGGAATCACGCGCCGAGGGCGCCACCAGCGTTCGTTCGGAAGAGTAAGGCGGAGATGGCGGCGACCGTGGCCCCGGTCGCCTTGATCAGGTCGGCCGGGGCCAGTTCGATTTCCAGCCCGCGCCGCCCCGCGCTGCAGAACACCGTGCCGCCCGCGGCCAGGGTCGACTCGTCGAGCACGATCGGCAGCCGGCGTTTCTGGCCGACCGGGGAAATGCCGCCCGCGACGTAACCGGTGGCGCGTTCCGCGTCCGCCACGGGTGCCATCGCGGCCTTCTTGCCGCCCGCCGCCGTAGCGAGCGCCTTGAGATCGAGCTGACGGTGCACGGGGACCACGCCCACCGTCAGCTTGCCGTCCACAACCGCGACGAGCGTCTTGAACATCCGCTCGGGCGGGATGCCGAGGGCCTCGCTGGCCTCCATGCCATACGACTCGGCCTTCGGATCGTGCTTGTACTCATGCAAGGTGAACGGGATCTTCGCCCGCTCGAGGGCGATCGTCGCCGTGGTGCCGCGTCCTGCCACAAGTGCCTACCGTAGCCGGTTGCCGCTGCCACGGAAAACCGTTATGGATTTGGCGCGTTACGTTCGCATAGTGGGATCATGCGCATCACGTTTCCGCGGCTGCCTGACTACGAGAAGGCGTACGCCGTGATCGAGCGAGACGACGGGGTGGTGTACCAGTTGTACGGGGGCGTCGCCGGATCGTCATTGCCGCATGATGTGCGGCACCTGGTCGTGGAGCAGTCGCTCGGGATACGCGACGGGCTCTGGGGCGGAATCGCGTCCGGAGCGGTGTTCCTGTCGATGCGGCACCTGCAGGGACGGCGCCCGCCGCGCGCCGCCTCGCGATCAGCGGAGTTGAAGCGTTCCCTGCGCGACCACGGGATGCGCGCGGAGATGATCGCGAACCTCGTGGAACGCGTGGCCGGACTGACCGCGCCGAATTCCGACCAGATACGGAAACTGGCCCGCGACATCCTGTCCGTCCTGCCGGACGGCAGCACCGACGTGGACCCGGAAGCGATCGCCGGTGCTGCCCGCGCGCTGCAAGTGGAAGCGTCCCGCTGGGCACGCCTGCGCCCCGGCCAGGAACTCGTCTACGAATGGCCCGGCCCCTCACCCATCCCCCGCCAACGCCTCAGCAACTAAACGCGCCCGCCACCCCCGCCCGCCTCGCCCCCC